>Ga0233444_10000547_pt1 | contig 48761 bp, 29 predicted proteins | sample SI_124_October20_6_FD_182792 | JGI IMG/M metagenome (GOLD analysis project Ga0233444, IMG submission 182792) | Seawater microbial communities from Saanich Inlet, British Columbia, Canada - SI_124_October2016_10_MG | ecosystem: Environmental > Aquatic > Marine > Inlet | place: Canada: British... | reverse complement strand
TAATCATAGGTCAAAATAGTGAGCGCCGAGAGGGGGATTTGAACTCCCGAGTCTCAAGGACACGTGATTTCCAGTCACGCGCAATACCAGGCTATGCGATCTCGGCGGCAGCCCGACGACAAGCATCCCATGTTTAACCGAAACGGTCAGAATCCGCTAGTTTCAACTCCGAATCGATTATATCACAATGGCAGGTCGCCACGGTTACGCCACCATGGCTTAGCGGTATAGCACCTCATTGGTAATGAGGAGGTCGCGAGTTCAATTCTCGCTGGTGGCTCCATTTTTGCGTGGACTCAATTTTGTTTAACTGTGCTACTTCTATCTGACCGTTAATCGCAGAGTTGATAGGTTGTACCGAACCCGTAGGGTTCGTAGTGTGAGCCATGTCAAGCAAGAGAGTATCCCTTTCGCTTTTTCTTTCAATACTAATGTTCAGCAATGTTGCTGCCGCAGCAACTAGCGTTTGGAACGGTCCATCTGGTCTAGCAGGTGCAACAAGAAATGTTACTGATGCGTTCGAAGTTCCAGGTAATGCTACTGTGATTGATGCATGGTTGCACGTGGATGAAAGCGGATACCTGGAAGATGGTTCAGGAATCACTTGGTCTGGTGAAGATGTTCCTGGTAACTTCAGTTCTGGTCAATTCAGTGATACATTAATCGGCAAATTCGATGGTGCAATGTCGCTGGCTCCAGATAGCGCAGTTTCTAATATCGATACTTTCACTTCTGCCTCCTTGCAATTACCTGGTTCTTGGTCACAGGTCGGAACACTTTGGGAAGCAGTGAATCCTTCTGGACTCGGTGGTACTGTCTCTGGTTCAACCAGAACTTTGGCACATGGATTTGTTCCCGCAAATGCAGCTGACGGTGGCGTAGTCGCTGGAACCTTGCCAGGCCAAGCCCTTCCATCAGGGTCATCAGGGTCATTGGCAGCACCTCAATTCAGTGTGCCTCAGCCAATCAACGATTTCAATTTCACATTCTCACACTGGCACCACCTTGATGTAAACGATGGCGCATGGGTCGAGTACAAATTAGACAATGGTAATTGGACTTATCTTGAACCAGCAGGTGGTTATCCTTCTACGATTTCGACCAATGCTTCTGTGCCTAACGGCGCTAATGGCAGTGGATTTGGGGTGTTCGGAGATGGAAACCACAGTTCATGGACAACTTCAATATTTAATTTAGATAATTTGACTGGAATAAACAATGCATCCCAAATGCAATTCCGATTCCAAGTTTGGACAGATAGCAATAATACACTACGTCCTGGGTGGTTCATTGACGACTTCGAAATAACAAACGTTGGCAACTCGGTTGGAGTTTGGCACCATGGATGTTACTCACAGACCACTTCAAATTGCTTTTATAACAACAACGCTCAGGGTGCAATGGAAAGCGATATCAATCTTTCATCTTCAACATCAGGAGCAAAAATTCTTACTCGATTAGAATTCGATCTCGAAGGTTCTTCATACGACAATTTCTGTGTCGAATTATCCAATAATAATGGAACTACTTGGACTGATATCTCATCAGCGACTAGTTCGACATTGACATCTTGCCGCTCTAGAACAGGTGCAATCCCTGGTTCTGGTTACACGCTTCCAAACGGGACAACAGTTGGGGATGATTCAGGTGGATATGTGGAACTGGAATTTGCAATACCTGCCTCTATGATAGGTTCGACAAATTCATCAAAGATTCGATATGTCGTTCAAACAGATAGTTCCGTTCAATATGGAACTCCTCAGGATACAAAGGAAGGATTATCGGTAAGTTGGTTCAAAGTCGTAAATTCAGGGACTGCTGTATATACAAATATGCTCTCAACATCTTCTTCGGCAACTCATTATGGAATCAGCGGCTCAATAGATGATTGGGCCTTCTTACAAATTGGTAGCGGCGGTATCTCGATTTCCTACAGTCTCGAAGATTCTTCAGCACTACCTCCTGGTGGATGGAACACAAGCAATGTAGCCGGACAAACTGGTTGGGAGTTCGGTGCCTTGTGTCCAACCTTCACAGATGGTCCAAGTTCATTCCCAAGTGCCAGCCTTGGATTCGGAACTAACTTATGTGGCGACTACGATTCTAGTTCTGACAATTCATTGATATCACCTAACTACTACGTGCCTTTGGGTGCAAGTGCAAGATTTGTTTGGAAACATTGGATGTGTTCAGAAGATACATATGACGGTGGTGCCCTGTATTACTCGGTTAATGGTGGTGCATGGACTCAGGCTTATGTCAACTATGCGAACGGTACTAACTGGTATGATGGAACGATTACCTGGAGTACACACAGCGGGACGGATGTTTGGGATGGTAGACAATATGTGGCAGCATCGGGCTCCTTTTCATGCACTAGTTCTGCTAATATTCCATGGCTTGATATGGCGTATGATGTTTCCAACTTGTCTGGCAACAACGTGTCTTTCAAGTTCCGTCAGGTTGGAGATTCGGCTGTCAATGAACCAGGTTGGTATGTTGACAATATCGGATTAGAAGTCGACTGGTTCGAAACCGAAGGGTCTTGGACTAGTCCTGCAATTTCAACTCATGACTTAGGAAATGGTTTCGTAGATGCAGACATTATTCTTCCAAACAATACATGGTACGGAGTGAATGTTCTAAATGCTGCAGGTCATGTGCTTAGTGGGCATTCAAACATGAGTTTGCCGTTGTCTTTGGCTAGCATCGATCGTGATGCTAATCCAGACATTCACATAGAAATAATGCTGGGGACAGATGACGAATACTATACTCCACTGATTAGTGAATTATCCGTGGGTGCAACTAGATATTTCGGTCATGCTAACGGTTGGAATATCCCTTCTGCAGTTGTGATGTTGTCAAACGGTAGTTGGGAAAATACAGGTGGCGGAACTCAAGTTATTACCGGCCAGTCTGGATATTCAGCTAGGCCGATTTCATCTGCAACAGTTACTGGAAACTTCACTCAAACAACAGCCTCACTAATCACAGTTGGAACACAAAAAGTCTCTACAACAACAGCAAGCTCTGTTTTGAATCTGGGTGACATGCGAACATATGTTAGCCCAACAGTATCCATGGCACCAGGTGCAATGATTGAATCTCTTGCATTCAGGGGAGCATTCGCTCAACCTGCGCATGACGCATCAATTGACTTGGCAGATGATGGCGTAATCGATTGGTCTTTCACATCTTCCCCTTCATACGGTTCGTATGGATGGCAGACTCGAACCTATTGCCCCGCCTGTCCACCAACAACCTCCGCCTCTCATTCAATGCTAGTTATTGGCAATGACACACTAACTGTGATGGTTCCTGAAATTGCCAATGTGCACAGTTTACTTTTGGGAGTCACGCCTAATGGTGAAACAGCCCCTCTGACACTTTCGAGTGGAGGTAATTCTTTCTATCAATTGTCAGCATACAATTGGACTACATCTGTGATTTCGATATCGAACCCACAGTTATCTGCATCCAGTACCCATGTGGATCCTAGTGGAAGAAATTGGTCAGTGTTTGACATTCAACTGAATTCTTCGCCTAGTACTACCTTCAAAATAGGGTCCTTTGCAATCGGTTACAATCTGCTGGAGAACGTCTCTGGTTTGGGTCAAGTAGTCAAGACCTATCATGAAGTCAACTCCAATAATGGTTTAGAAACAATTGTTGACATCCCTCTTACGTGGAATTCTGTAGCCGGTGGTGTTGCGATTGATGGTGGCGTCTACCACGAAAATATGATCACCAATCATCCATTCAGTGTGCCAGATACTTGGTATCCTAACAATTTGCTACAAGGATTTAGTACTCAGCACCATCACTTATTGGGTAATGAAAACATTGACGAGATTCACCTAATTGGTTTGGATTCCTCAGGAGACAGTGTCAACATTGTCCTGAGCGATATTCAGTCAGGTGGCACATTCACACAAGCAAGTGGCTTTGGAATGTTGAAATTAAGCAATACAACCTCTGTAAGCGAAATAGCAGGTAGAATCGTAGTCGATTGGCAATTCGAAGTTGATTGGGATTGGGATGACTCTCAATCTATTAGTTGGTCTGCACAAGGATATGACGAGAATGGAGAGGGACTCTCTCCAGCAACTGCACAATCTGGTGGTGTAGCTACACAGGCGAGCGAAAACGATCTGCAAGTAGATTCATGGCAGGTTTCAGATTTGTACGGTCATGACTTGTCAGATATGTTCTCCCCTGCTTATCCATTTTGGGCTAAATCTGGTAGTCAGGTTTCAGTTTCAGGTACCGTGCGATTCGAAAATACTCTAGATATGCGTCCAATCCAGGACGATTTCGTAGTCGCTGTAGATATTGATGGAGTTGATGTAATTCTGAACTCAACGTCAGATGGACAGTGGACTGGACTTGTTACACTTCCATCGAATGTTTCGCAAGCAAACCTTACTCCTTACGTCTTCAGAGCAGGGCCAATTACTGGAGCAAGTGGTGCAGAGGATGCAACTCTAACAACTCCTGTCAACATTCTACTCGATGGTGATTCGCCATGGGCATCGAATCTTCAAATCAACAATGGCCAGAGGCTATTGGCTGCAGATGGATTCACTTGGGACCCTTCGTCATCACTCTCGCTACAGGTTACTGTTACCGATGACCAAGCATTAGGTGACAAATTAACAATGCATTATTGGAGAGAAGTGATGGATGATTCGAATGGAGATGGCCTCGCAGATGAATCTGAATACCAAACAATGTTCGAAAACCTTCCAGAAGGAATATCTGGTGAAAGAACTCTTACATTCAGCGGCATTGATGTTTCAGGTTTAGAAATGAACGCACTATTTTCGGTGTATTTCACTGGAACTGATTACGCTGGTCACCAACTGATGTATGGTGGAGATTCTGGTGTTGACAATGACATGGCTACACTAATCATTGCAGTGAACGAACCAACTGATATTCCAACAACGAGTTTGAGTTTGAACACAGTCAATGAACAACTCTTGGCTGGTCAGATGCATACTCTTTCAATGAACATCGATGATGCCAATGGCGTTAATTCAGTTGATTTGGTTACCGTTAAATTACTGGGTGCAGATGTGGATGATGTTGGTGTAATGAATTGGGAGCCTCGCAATGGAGCAATGTATTCGGGAGAATCATCTCAACTTACTTTACACGATGTCAGAGTTACCGAGCAAGGAGATTATTCTCTTGTAGAGTGGGACTTTACTTTAGATTGGGATTTCGATGAGAGTTTGATCACCGAGTATGCACTACCTGGAATCGTAGTTTTCGATGATGATGATTTGAACCCAGTAGTATTGATGACCAACCTTGGCATAATTCGATGGCAATTAGATAACAATCTACAGGTTAATGTTGGGGATATGGGGGACAATACACCGCCAATCTCAGCAAGTTCTGCTGAGCACATCTATGTCCAGCCAGGAGATGATTTGACCTTCTCTGGAACAGTAGTGTTTGAGAAGTCTGGCGCTCAGCTGTCTACCTTGCCAGGGCAAGGGCTAGAAATCGCAGTCTCAACTGTTTACGGTTCTGAATCAATTCAATCATATGCGGAAGTAGGGGAGAATGGAACTTGGGAAACTGGATTGATATTACCTTCACGCTCGCTAATTGAAAACATTCTAGTTGTAGATTACCACATTACTGGTGTTCAAGCACCAGGTGAAGACAGTAGTGTTGCACAGACTTTGATCACAGTTGATGAAACAGCACCAGTGGTTCAATTCTCTTCAGTACCATTATCTTTAGATGATTATGATTTGGAAGTTCTCCAGTTCGCAATTCAGATTACTGAAAATGGAGGAATGCCAGAAGGTGACCTCTTGGTGAATTGGGCTTTCTTAAGAAATAGCGTAATTATGAACGATGGGCAATCTAGTTCAGCACTTCCTTTCATCTCGAACAATTCAGGTAGTTGGTCCTATGTTGGAAGCATGGATTTCACCGAGGGTGTAAATGTAAGCCTGGAAGAAGGTGATGAATTGATATGGTGGATCGACGTTGTCGATAGAGCGGGTAATACTGCAACAGGCACAGGTTTGTCTTTAATCGATGCAATGAATACTGACTTCACTGTACTGTCCTATGATGTAACAGTGACCAATATTGAAATCTCACTTGCAGATGGAAAAGCCCCGAGGGGTAACGAAGTTGTCGAGGGTACAGAACTTGGCATTATCGTTCACGTTCGCAATCTTGGAACAAAGACTGGAACAGTTACTATTTCTCTGATGGAAGACATGGGTGAATCACGAAGTTGGTTATCACATGGTGATTTCGAACTATCTCTTTCACCTGGTCAGACTCTGCAGACAATTCCAATCTTGTATGAAACACATGGTGCGGGACAACAGAACCTCTACGTAAATGTTACAGGTATGGATAGCTGGGTGGATAATTCATTGCTTCCACACTGTTATCCCGTAAATGGAAATGCAAGTTGCAGTCTTAATGTTGAATCTGATATGCCACGTGTAATTAGTCAAGACGATGCTGAATCTGGATTGGATGGCTTTAGTGCATTCAACATAATACTCGTATTATTGTTGATCGGAGCCGCAATTACGATTGTAGTATTGACTAGAAAGAGCGCAGATGAAAGCATATTCTATGATGATGATGAATGGGAAGAGGACGTGGACGACATTCCAATGCAAAAAGTGACACCAATTCTTCCACCAATGGCTCCTGTGAAGCCTGATTTAGACGCTGCTACCAAATCTCTCGAAGTTGTTGAAACAAGGCAAAGTGAGGATGTACCGGAAACCAAGCCTGAGATTGCAGAAGATCCATGGGGCGACATTGATCATTCTGAAGATGAAGTTGCTGTCGAAGAAGAAGTGGTTGCTGAAGAAACAATTGCAGAAGAGGTAGTAGTTGAAGAAACGACTACTGCTGATGAAACCACTGAAGAAACCACAGTGGAAGAATCTGATACGGATGAGGGTGAAGATAGTGATTATTCATCTATGACAGTAAAGCAACTGAAAGAAATTCTACGTGAACGTGGATTGCCGATTAGTGGTAAGAAGTCAGCGTTAGTTGCAAGGTTGGAAGAATAATTCGACCATACAAACGCGCGTCTCTGAGTGCATTATTACCGAAATCCATTAAAGCCTGTTTTTGCGATTAGGGTTTAGGGAGCAAGTCTTCCTAGATGGGATTGGCATGAGTACTACAAGCGAAAGCAGGGATACCGCAGTACGGGTCCGTGAATTACAAGAGCAAGTCGACGACCTGAAAGAATTGGTAAACACCTTACTTTCAGTTATATGTGAAGAACCAGATGGTGTGGCTTCAGGTGCTGCGCCATCGTACGGTCAACCCAAGATGAATTACTGCATGTGATTACCCTTTAATCACAGCAAGCGGGGTCATTCTAGCAATTGGTTTAGTAAGTCCTGCTGAATTTGACAAAGCTATCACTTGGTCTACATCTTTGTAAGCAGCGGGAGCTTCTTCTGCCATGATGTTAGGAGTATTTGCATGAACTCTGATTCCTCTTGATTCTAAATCTCTTTTCAATGCTTTACCATCAATTGTTTTCTTTGCTTCCGATCTTGACAATAATCTGCCTGCGCCATGGCAAGATGAAGAAAATGCCCTATTGCCTTGTTTTCCTTCGAGTAGCCAAGAACCAGTCCCCATGTCTCCTGGAACGAGAACCGGTTGACCAGGCATAGCCCTAGTTGCTCCTTTTCGATGAACGGTACAGGTGCACATCTTTCCATCAATTTCATGCTCCTCTATCTTGGCAATATTGTGGCTAACATCGTATAATAACCTTGTATCGACTTCAAATTCTGCAGCCAACGCTTTCCTCAATCTGTGGGTTAATGCGCTACGATTTGCAAATGCAAAGTTAGCAGCACCATTCATTGCATCGAGGTATTTCTGGCCTTCCTTACTATGAATTGGTGCAGCTGCTAATTGCCTGTCTTGAATTTCAAATCCCCATTCCTCATTGTGCCAAATTCCATCTCTGTTACGGTATTTGTCTTCTAGTGTTCTAACATGGTCTGTGCAAACTTGGTGGCCCAATCCTCTACTACCTGAATGAATCATGCAAACAACCTGTCCTTCGAACAAATTGTGCGGGTTGGCTTCTTCCACAGATTCTACGGTTTGTAACTCAAGGAAATGATTGCCAGAACCAAGGGTGCCCAATGCTTTGAGTCCACGAGCCATGGCTCGATCTGATACTCCTTCATCAGTTTCAAGTACACCATTTGATTCAATATTCTTCAAATCATCATGTTGGGCATATCCGAGATCTACCATTGCATCACTTCCCCTGGAAATGATTTCATCAAGGTCTCTTTGGGATATGTCAAGACCGCCTTTACCCGATCCTCCAGATGGAATTCTTCCGTTCAGTCGTCCAGCTAGGCGGTCAAGGTTAGGAATGTCGTTAACGCTGCAATCTAATGCAACCATTCTTACTCCACAATTGATGTCAAATCCGACACCTCCCGGTGATATCGAACCTCCTTGCTCTCCCCAGTTAACATCGGTGGCTAGGACTCCTCCAATCGGAAATCCATAACCGAAATGCCAATCAGCCATAGCCCAGGCTTCACCTACGACTCCTGGCATGGATGCAATATTCACTAACTGTGAAATTGAACGGTCGTCGCTGCTTTGTGCTAAGTGTGCAGAATCTGCAACAATCATGGCATCTACTTTCATCGATGCATGTTTCCTAATACGCATCAGGCCATCATCCTCAGTTTCGAGGTGATTCCGCCATTCGCCGTCGGCCATGTGCCTGCGATGACTTCTATCTCTTCATTTCTGTGTCTCATTTAGGGATGGTTTGAAGTTAGATTGACGGTACGGCTATTTGCCCAAAGGGCAAGTGATGAATATGGGTCTACCTCCGATTGACCTCAAAGTGTTCCATGATAATGGGTATACTCGTCAAAAGTGTCGTGTGACAGGTCTATGGTTCTGGACATGTGATTCAGAGCGAGATACTTGTGGTGATACTGAAGAAGATGAGTATACATTCATTGGCGCACCTATTATTTCAGGCTACGATAAGCGTGGTAGAGAATTGAAAGATGCAATGCGTGAGGCATTCATTGGTTTCCTAGAAAACCGAGGGCACACTCGGATCGAACCATATCCTGTACTGGCTCGATGGCGTGATGATATTCATCTGACTATTGCAAGTATTGCAGATTTCCAACCACATGTTACCTCCGGGGCAGTAGACCCACCAGCTAATCCTTTGGCGATATCACAGCCATGTATTCGCTTGAACGATGTTGATGCTGTTGGGCGTTCTGGACGTCACCTTACAACCTTCGAAATGATGGCTCACCATGTGTTCAACAAACCAGACGAAGGACGAATGTTCTACTGGATGGAAGAATGCGTTAAGCACTGCCATGATTTACTGTGCGGAACATTTGGAATCGACCCTGCAGAGGTCACTTATGTCGAGAATCCGTGGTCTGGTGGGGGAAACGCTGGAGCAGCCGTTGAGGTAATTGTTGGTGGTCTTGAACTAGCAACACTTGTCTTCATGAATCTTGCCGAAAGTGAAGACGGTGATGTTGAAATTAAAGGCATAAAATATTCGGAAATGCCATTACAAATTATCGACACAGGTTACGGTTTAGAACGATTCTGTTGGGCTGCTGCTGGCACGCCTACGATTTACGAGGCCATCTATCCTGAAAGTGTCGAGTGGCTGAAAAATATGGCTGGTTTCTCATCTGAAAGATTCAATATGAGTCAGGGCGAATTAGATTCCCTTCTAGGTGAAATGAGTCGTCTATTTGGTATTATGAATATCGAAGCAGGTAGTGATGGTGACCGAATGAAAGAAGTCTTCTTGGCAAGACTGGCAGAAAGAGGGCATTCGATCGATGATGCATTGTTCGTATCAATAACAGACCCACTTTCCCGTATTTATGCTATACCTGACCATATGCATGCTCTTGCTAATATGATTGGAGACGGACTTGTTCCATCTAATGCAAAAGCGGGTTATTTAGCCCGAATGATTGCCAGAAGAGTCCTGAGAATGAGAGATGAACTTGAACTGGATATCAGTTTGTCAGATTTAGCAATGCATCACCTTGAAGTGAATTACTCTGCAGAAAGAATGAAACAAACTCAGGAAGGACTTGTTACAATTTTGAAGGGTGAAGAGGAACGCTATGACGAAATGCTTCGCAAGGGCAACCAAGTAGTGAAGACAGCGATTAAAGACATCCCACAACAAGCAGTTGATTTACCGGATGAGATTCTATTTACAATAAACGATAGTCATGGCATTGCTCCAGACTTAGTAATGAACATAGCCAATGATTTAGGTTGGAAAAACCTCACTCTTAGAACTGGTTTTAATGCCGAAATGGCAGAACGTCATGCTGCAATGGCCAAAGATGCAGCCAAGGCAGTAGCTGCAAAACCAATTGTTGAAAATGTGCCATCATTACCTGCAACAATTCCATTGTACTACGAAGATGTATCACAACAAAATTTCGAAGCCAGTGTTCTGGCATGCCTCGAATTGAATGGTGACGACATACCAGATGGTGCAACTCATGGAATTGTATTGGACAGGACATGCTTCTATCCCGAAGGTGGAGGCCAGGAAGGAGATTATGGTAGCCTAACATGTGACTCCGCCTCACACGTCATTTTGGACACAAGAAAAGTAGGTGAATTGGTAATTCACTTAGCCACCGGTGCATTTGAAGTTGGTGACATGGTACATGGGGAATTAGATTGGAATCGCCGTCGGCAATTGATGGATCACCACACAGCAGTTCACATCGTGGGAGGGGCAGCACGCAGGCTGTTAGGCCCACATATTTACCAAGCAGGTGCAAACAAATCTGTAGATTCTGCTAGGCTGGACATAACTCATCACAAGCGTTTATCTCGTCAGGATTTAGATGAGATTGAATCTTTGGCAAATGAGGTAATTCAAAACGTGTCTCGTACTGAAAAGATGACTCTTGACAGGAAAGATGCAGATCGGAAATATGGGTTTGATCTGTACCAAGGAGGTGCTCCAAAAGGAAGTGACATCCGTATTCTCAGGATAGCAGACCATGACATTCAAGCATGTGGTGGAACACATCACGATGAGCCTGGTCGTATCGGACAAATTAGAATCGTTAGGTCAAATGCAGTTCAGGATGGTGTAGAAAGATTGCATATCGTGGCTGGAGATGCTGCTATGCGATATGCTCGCAATCAAGAGGAAATTCTTCGTAGTGCCGCAGATGTATTCCAAGTACCTGTGGATGAATTACCTGCTAAGGCTAGCCGCATGTTCAGTGAGTGGAGAGACCAACGAAAGAAAATCGAGTCATTAGAGGCTGAAATTGTTCGTCTAAGAACATCAGGAGGAGGCGATGATATCGCTGAAGTTGATGGAGTTAGAGTTGTGATAATGGAAGTTGATGGTGATTTAAAAACCATGACCAAGATGCTAAAGGAATTAACATTGGATTCATCTAAGCCTACTTTGGCAGTACTTGGAAGTAGAGAAGGTGGTGGCAAGTTGATGGTTGCAACAACCGAGGAATCTGCTGCCAGTGAGAAGTTCAATGCAGTCGATATTCTAAGAGGAATTTCGTCTCACATTCGTGGCGGTGGCGGTGGTCGACCAACATTCGCTCAGGGTGGAGGTTCAAATCCTGATGGTCTACCTGATGCTCTTGAGGCTGCTAAGCAACTCATAGGTGTTTGAGTGCCGCTATGTCAAACCCAGATACCGCTCGTGTCAAAGCCTCTTTTGGTGTCAACCAAGCGTAATCAGAAATCTCATTTTCCTTTAATTTAATTTGAGAATCATCTCCTGACCATTTCGCCTGGTAAGTAAATGAAACGAAAGATATTCCTTCATTTGTGAAAATACGTTGAGTTACGATTGGTTCGTCATCACTCAATTGGATGTTGATTCCCATTTCTTCAACAGTCTCTCTAACACAACCGATAGCAGGATGCTCATCATGATCCATATACCCGCCAGGTAGTGTCCAATGCCCAACAAAATGTCCACGCTCAATTTTACCCATCAATACCTTTCCGTCATCATTCAAGATCATCACTTTAGATACTAGTCTGTGAATTGAGCGGTAAATCGATTCACGGGCGATTGGGTGTACTGCATCGTCGCTGATACAATCGTCTTTCCAAGCCCATTGTTCCGGCCATTCAACCAATGGATGTGCCTTAGTGACACTTATCCCTAGAATGTCGAATGTGTTTTTTTCTTCCCATTCAATACCCATTCTCTTGACTTCAGTCGTAGTTGGAAATCGATATTTGGTTTCACCAGTACTATTCATTTTCGGGACTTGTGGGCCAACTCCGGCTGAGTTAACCAACATGACCTTCCCATCATGCTCGAGATACATGACAGCATCAGGGTGTTCCATGTTTCAACCCTATGTGCGTTTACTGTTTAATCTTCCAGCATTTTAGCATCACTCGTACTAGGTGAATCTAGAGTTTCAACATCTTTCAATGCTCTTTCTAATGCACGCAATCTCCTTTGCATCCCCTCGCCTTCTCCTCCTAGGGTATTGGCTACAGTCATAGCTTGCTTGTGCGCCTTCTGAACAATGCCGCCAAACTTTTCCATTTCGTTTTTGACATCACCCAGTACGGACCATACTTCGACTGCCTTTTCTTGTAGTGCTAATGTTCTGAATCCCATACGCATACTGTCAATGAATGCCATCAAGTTAGTTGGCCCGCAAACTGAGATTCTGTGTTTTTGCCTCAATTCCTGAATCAGTCCAGGTTGTCTGGCAACTTCTGCATACAACCCCTCTGTAGCGAGGAACATTATAGCGAAATCAGTAGTATCAGGGGGAGAGATGTACTTGCTTCGAATGTCTTTTGCCTTTCCTTTGATATTTGCAACAAGAGATTTGGTAGATTTCTCAATTTTATCTTTGTCACCGTCATTCTGAGCATCGATTAGGATTTCGTAATCTTCTCTTGGGAATTTACAGTCGATAGGCAGCCATATTGATTTTTCACCATTACCTGGTAGCCTAATTGCAAATTCCACAGTTCCGTTATAATTAGGGTTAGTTTGCACATTTTTGGAATATTGTGAATGATCGAGGAAGTCCTCCAATACTTGTTCTGCCTGTAATTCGCCCATTGCGCCACGTGTTGATACGTTGGCTAGTACCTTCTTTAGCCCCCCAACGTCGGTAGCCAGACTCTTCATTTCTCCAAGTCCAGTTTGTACTGATTGGAGTCTTTCGCCAACCATTTTGAACGATTCAGTAATTCTCTTATCGAGAGTTTCTTGCAACTTTTCATCTACTACAACACGCATTTCATCGAGTTTCTTTTCATTGGAAACTTGTAGATTTGCGATATTTTCTCCGACCTTTGACAGATGTTTTTGCTGTTCCTGGCCTAATTCTTTGACTACAGTTACTACTGTTGTTTGTATAGAGTCGCGAGTATCTTTGTTCATCTCTCTTAACTCGCTTCTGACTTGGACTGAATCATCTTTATTCATCCCCTTTCCAATCAAAAATGCAACTATCATTCCAGCAGCAAAAACAGCGTAGGTTAACGACTCCATTGATATGCCTCGGTAGACCTTGATGGTCAGAGGTTCTTGAACCCATTCATCGAGTTCGATGAATGTTTGAAGTAATGGGGCTATCAGCAGAAGATATGCGAGTCGAACAGTTGAACGAGGATATGTGGGCCATGACCTACCTCGTAGTGTGCGAAGAAAGTAACAAGGCGACACTAGTGGATCCTGTTTGGGATAATATTGGCGACTACTTGTCACTTCTAGAAGAACAGGGCCTAGATTTGCAATATGCCATGGCAACACATACTCATGCAGATCACATTACTGGTTGTTTCAAACTTGCAGAGATGACTGGTTGTGAATATGTTATGTGGAAAGATACACCTTCTCTAGGTGTATCAATATTTGTTGATGAAGAGACATCAATCTCGATGGGTAGTGTTGAATTCCATTACCACCATGCACCTGGTCATACTGGTGACTCAATGGTTATCGAATGTGATGGATACGCCTTCACTGGTGATTTCCTATTCACTGGCGCTGGTGGTGTCGGTCGAGATGATCTCCCAAGTGGTAGGACTCACATGCATTGGCAAGCTCTAGATATTCTGGAGAGGTTCTCTGGCGAGGTACTTGTGTGCACAGGGCATGACCCTCCTGGGACTGAAATGCAGACTCTAGGTTGGAATCGAGAAAACAACCTAGTCCTCAAAATGGAAACTTATGAAGAATATTCAAATTGGCAGGAATCAACATCGGCCGATCTGGGATATGTTTCGAAGATTAAGACAGTATTGCCGGCTAACATTTTTGCAGAGATTCCAGACGATATACCTTGGATTGACTAATTACTCAAGAGGATTCTGTGGGTTTTTTAGAACACCTTCGTGCGCAGAAGGGAGATTGTCTAAATCTCTGAATGTCAAATTCTTGCCCGGAGCAATATCACTGGACAGTCTTTCAGCCATTGTACAACGAACATTCAGTTGAATTCGTCCCCTATTTCGTGTCAAATCGTATGACTGTGGATTCAGTTTTTCAATTGCTTGGTTCTCAAATTGTTTTCTAACCGACTTTCCATGCCACCAAGTGTACCCCCACTGGAATGTAACTCCTACTGCTGTGGCACAGTAAAGAACCATCAATACAGTTGCCGAAAATAGAACTGTATTCCCGCCATCTCTTGCTTCAGACATTAGATCTCGTCCCAGTAGGAATAGTAAACCGATTCCAACAATCGGGGTTAGCATTGAATCTAGCCAGTCTGAAATAGGGATTATTCGACCTCTTGCTGGATCAACAAGAACAAGGTTTGACTCAAGTGCAGTTGCTATTATTCCTATGATTCCAAGTAGCAGGATGTAGAAAACTCCAGAAAGTACAAATTCAGTAATTAGAGAATCTAATCGCAACGTCCAATGTATGATTAGCCAAGAGAACAAGCCCAGGAATACAACTCGCGGCACCTTGTGGAAATGCACAGCAATGTTCGATGCATCCAGCACCTTTGCATCATTACTACAATGCTCGTAACCAGCATCTGGAATGTGTATGACTTGTTTTCCAAACCAACTTTCCAATAATTTGATTAAATTGATAAGAACTCTTTTTCTAATTAGGATTACTTCTAATGCATACAGAACGGGTATTCCAAGTATGATAATAGGTAGAGATATAATTCCTATAATTGGTAATATGAATATCATTGGTGTTAGCAAAAAATGAGTGAGTGTTAGTGGGTAAAGGAGATCAGTTTCATTCAGTTTTGCTCTACTGGGTTTAATCCCCAATCGGCGTGCTTCATCATCTAATACTTCTCGAAATTGCTCAACTTGCATACCCGAATCTAGGATTTTTTGTACAGTTCCACGGTACGTCCTTTCAGCAGGCCCAACTCCTAATATGGCTGTTTGATAGAGTAGTTTAGCCGGAAGAGCGAGCAATAATGGCAGTGCTAGAATTCCTATGGCCCACAACAAGTTCTCAACGTCAAATGCCGAGGCCATGATGTGGCGAGTAGGCATCTCCCTCAAGAATGTTCATGGGGGGTCTTAGTTTGTATGCGTATTAATGGCCAGAATCGCTGTTACCGATGGAATGGCTCCCGAAGCAGTCGTTCGTTTGGAAAAGAGTGGACACGAAGTAGTCCTAGGGTTTATTCAAAAAGAGGATTTACTGAACGGGGCGCTGAATGATTTTGATGCAATAATAGTTAGGAGTGCCACTAAATTAACAGCGGATGTAATTGCTGCAAGTGGTAATCTTAGTGTTATTGGTAGAGCAGGGGTTGGGGTGGATAATATCGATCTTGAAGCTGCTGGAAATGCAGGAATAATGGTAGTCAACGCTCCAAATGCATCTACTCAATCAGTTGTCGAATTGACAGTTGGCCATCTTCTCTCGTCTCTACGCCATATCGCAAAGGCTGATCGTGGTCTTCGAGATGGTAAGTGGGAGAAAAAGCAGATGAAAGGTACAGAACTTTCTGGTAAGTGTCTTGGATTAATTGGATTTGGTAGAATCGCACAAAGTGTCGCAAAAGTAGCGCAAATGTTGGGAATGGAAATCCACACTTACGACCCATACCTTCCTCCGAAAGTAGCTAAATCTCAGGGCGCATACTTACACAAGAAAGTGGACACGTTATTTCAAACATGCACACACATCTCTATTCACTGTAATTTGACAGATGAAACCCATCATCTAGTGAACGAAAAAAGAATGAAAATGATGCCAGGTAAACAAAGTGGCATTGAATGTGGAAACCATATTGTAAATTGTGCTAGAGGTGGTATTGTCGATGAGGATGCATTACTTGCAGCATTAGATAGTGGTGTTATCACTAGTGCTGCGTTAGATGTTTTCGAAGTCGAACCAATAAGTGAAGACAATCTTCTGGTGAAGCATGAAAATTTCCATGGCACTCCACATATCGGTGCAGCCACTTTGGAGGCTCAACAGAGAGTTGGAATTGATATCGCTGATGCGGTAATGACTGGCTTGACTGGAAAACAACCTAACACTCTGGTCAATGGTAAATTCCTGTAATCAGCGTCTGTCCAAAGCAGTTGCATAAACAAGGCCGATCTCTATAATGAATAGAAGGATGATTACTCCCCATCCACCCGATGCATCATAGTTCACGGTGACTGTGAACTCATCAACGAACGATTGTTCTTCAACATCATTATCACCTAGTGGCCAAATGCCACCATCGTCATCATCATCCGCTTCTTCCATCGAACCAATCATGATGTGAAATTCATCTCCGTTTGGTACCCAGGTAAATTTAGAATCATCACCGGACTCTGGCCCCCCAGCAATGAAATTGATTTTACTGTCACAAGGGACCAATTCTCCATCACTGTTTCCTCCTAATTTTTCCAGTGAATCATAAGTAGCAACATCAATGATACCGATCCATACAGTGTTGTCATCCCAAGATACATCCACATCAATATCCAGAATCAAACCGGAGCCTGGGACGTCAGAATATGATTCCTTTGTCACACCACAAAGCCCGATGTCTGGTTTGGGGACATCATCTATGACATTCTGACCCGAATAACCCACCAGCGATGCAATAAGTAGTATTCCAACAATCGCACTGAGTATGGGCTTGATTGGAGGCATGATTGTTTCAGGAAGTACTTATTGATGAAAGCATGGGTTTCGCGTTGTTCAAAAACCTTCGACTATGGAGTAGATGTATGGCGTCGAGGATAATCATCCACTGTGACCTCGATGCCTTTTACGCGTCTGTAGAAACTCTACATCACAATTTAGACCCAGATGTACCCTTGATTTTAGGCTCAGATCCAAAATCTGGTAAGGGGCGGGGTATTGTATCTACCTGCAATTATGCCGCTAGGAAATACGGGGTGCGTTCAGCAATGCCAATCGGTGAGGCTTGGAGGAGGTGTCCTGGCCCCCCTCACGGTATTGGCCATTACCTCAAGTCGACACGAGGTTTGTATTCACGTGCTAGTCGAAAAGTTATGGCCATATTATCTGAAAGTGCAGATCGTTTTGAGCAGGCTAGTATTGATGAAGCATATCTTGATGTTACCGAAAATTGTGGTGGTGATTGGGACAGAGCCTTAGCTCTGACTCACGAACTCCAATCTAAAATTATGTCTAAACTAGGACTCTCAACTTCCTTTGGTATTGGCCCTACTAGAATTTTAGCGAAGATGGGAAGTGAAGAAAACAAACCAGCTGGAATACACCGTACACTGCCTGACGAAATAATATCCTTTTTCGATGGCAGGTCAGTAAGAGAAGTCCCTGGCATTGGTCCTAAAACGGCGACAAGACTCGCTGAATGGGGGATTTCTACAGTATCTGAGGCTGCAGAAAATGGAGAAATTGCTCTATCTAGATTCACCTCTGAAAGATTTGCAGCATGGATAATGCGGGTAATTGATGGCGAATCAAGTGATGATGTAAGTCCACTTAGGAGTCGAAAATCAGTGGGTAAAGAGTATACATTTGAAGTCGACCAAACCGATTGTGAAATTGTATTGGCACAGTTATCCTTACTCGTAAGCAAGGTGATTAGCCGTGCAAAAGACATGGGAGTTGCAGGACGATTGGGAGAAGTCAAAATCCGTTACCAAGGTTTTGAGACTCACACACATGGGCGTTCAATTCCAGTTGCAATGGATGATGAAACTGTTTTCATGCGCTTAGCCCACGGTTTATTCGCAGAAAATACCGATCTAGAAAGACCGATTCGTCTTATCGGTTTTAGACTTGGTAACTTGGAAATGCCATTATCTAGACAATCTACACTAGATTTTGATGAATAATCATTCAAGTTTGTGCATTTGAGTTAGTATTGAAGAAAATTCATTCAGCTCTTCAGGGATTTCAATACCCGAGATAGGGGTGTTGAGTGATAATCCAGCCTCTTTTTTGGTTCTCCATGTTACTCCGTTGAATTCCTCAATTGCATTGGTCAGTGCTCTCAGACTATCATCTTCTGGGGTCCTCTCCGGGAACTTTCGAATATCTACTGCACTTTCTCCATAAAGTGTGTCTGAGATGTGGTGGGTAAAGAATGGACAAACAGGAGATAATGCTGCCATTAAGTCCCTCACAATACGGTGTATTGTCCATGCTGCATTAACATCACCATCATACAATCTAGACTTTGACATTTCTAGCCAGTGGCTTGGTAGAATCCCAGTGCCGAAGGTTTTGAGTGCTTGTGTAGCCGTGTAAATATCAAGTTCAGTCCAACCTTTTTCGACTTTAGTCATAGTGTTAGCAAATTCTGCTAAAATCCATCTGTCTTCGACTGACAAATCAGTTGGTACTGTGTCTAAATCTTCCGGATTATCGAATTGGCTAGCAAATCTTGCAACATTGAATAATTTGGTTAGTACTCCGAAGTACTTAGCCTCGATTTCTTCAGGATTTATCTGGAAATCATCTCCCACTTGTGCATCGCATGCCTTCCATAGTCTGAAGCATTCAGAGCCAATTTTGTTAGCCTTTAGTTGAACGCTTTTTTCTGGTCCTTTGACTCTCCATGAGCCAGTTCTTCCTCCTGCTCCACATTCCAATACACTATCTGCATCGATTCCATTCCCTAGGGATTTTGACATTTTTCTTCCCCATGGATCCATTCCCAAACCATCTATCCAAACATGTTTGAAACCAGGTTTGTCCAGTAGTAGTGCACTCTTCAGTAGCGTGTAATAAAGCCAAGTTCTGACAATTTCTTTCCCTTGAGGTCTAATAGCGGTTGGGAACGCTTTTTCGAAAGTATCCATGTCGTTTAGATACCCTGAAACAAACAGATTTGAGTTACTGGAATCCATCCATGTGTCGAATACTTTTTCTTCACCAATAATGTCATTCAAATCCGCTTTTAATTCAGAATATGTTCCTAATACCTCTCTGGTTTCCCTGTCCAATACTTCGCTGTTATCAGGAGGTGATTGGCACCAAGGTTGAACATACATTCCTGATGGTGCACAGATGATCTTGCTGCCATTATCTGCATACCAAATCGGAATTTCAGTATGGTACCAACGTCTTCGACTAATTGGCCAATCAATAGAAATATTTTCCATCCAGTCCAGTAAGAATTGCTTGTTCCTCGGAGGGTGGAAATCGATTTCATCAGCCAGCTCGCCAATTCGTTCTTGCATGTGAGTTTGTCTCACATACCATTCCTTTAGCAAAATAATCTCAACAGGATTTTTTCCTCTTTCAGAAACTGGAACCTCTTGTTCCTTCTCAATGATTTGGTGAATCTTTCCTTCAGATTCTAAAAGTTCGATTACTTCTTTTCTCGCTTCTGAAACTTTCATCCCTGCAAAAGGTCCTGCTATCTCAGTCATACAGCCATCTAGGTCTATTGCTTGGAATGGAGCTAATCCTAATTCACGGAATACAGCAACATCGTTTTGGTCACCGAATGAACAAACCATCAGTATCCCCGAACCGAATTCGCTCTTAACCGAGGGGTGGGTGGCAATATTAACACTAATTTCTCTTCCATTAACGGGGAGTGGTAACATTGCTTTCTTTCCAATCAAATGCTGATATCTTTTGTCGTCAGGGTGTACAACTACAATTCCACAAGCACAGATTAGTTCTGGTCTAGTTGTGGAAATAATCAGTTCCTCTCCATCCTCTGTTTGCCACTTTACATCTACGAGTTTGGTTCTTCTTTGGAGACGTTCAACCTCAGCATCAGCGATTGTAGTTCCTTCTACTGGATCGTAAATGTTCGGGCGCAAATCTTCTACGATTGCTCCTCGCTTGAATAATTCAGTGAAAATAGTTTGAGTGACCATTCGGTAGTTTGGTGCATCTGTTAGATACTCGTTAGCGAAATCCATTGACAAACCGACTCGACGTGCAGTGTTTCGCATAGACTGAGTAAACTCCTCAATCGTCTCTTCACACAACTTTAGGAATTCAGCTCGATCATAAGTTTTCATTTTCCTCTTGGTGTTCTTCTCAACAGTGAATTCGACATTTATTCCGTTACGGTCAACTCCCCAGGGGAATTTGACTTCCTTTCCTAACAATCGCTGAGATCTAGCGATAACATCGATCATGCTGTATTGAGCAACGGCTCCAATGTGCCAGGTTCCGCTAGGATATGGAGGTGGAGTATCAATTACGAAAATCTCTTTTCCGGAATCTGGATTAAATCCATATCTCTCTGAATATGCTGCCTCATCAGCATAGTGTTCTTCTTGAATTCTCTTTTCTAGGTCGATTGACCAGCGTTTGTCGTTTAGTCTAGGAGATGGCATGTTGCTCACCGGCCCTGAGTGCGTAATCCTCACAGGTCCGACCCGGCGTCGTGGCCTCCACCTTTGAAGTGATTGGAAGGCCAATAATTGAACACTTGATGGGTATGCTTTCAAATGGTTCCGACCCGACGGGGTACTGGGGGGCCACTATGACGAAAGATGATTCGAAGTCAAGCGATGACTCATCCCCCCTACAAAATCGCCTTTCTCGTATTGTTGGCCATGGCCAAGAAAAACTCAGTAGTCGGGTGAAAGATTGGGATGCTCGCAAGGCTCTTGATGCGGTATTAGATGCTCCAAAATCATTGCAGCGTGAGTGGCAAAAACATGGTGCTACAGGTATACTGACCAAGTTCCCAATTTTCATGGTGACTATCTGTCTGCTTTCTTCAGTTTTCTTTGCCTACCATTCAGGTTTCGTTGATGGTACATCGATTAAGCCAGGTGATGAACCATCTCTCAATGTCAATGGTGATCTCGATGTTTACTTGCCAGAAGGTTCTCCTGTACTCGAGACTATTCAAGAAGTTGAAGAGAACTGGTCGACCAATGTGATGATTATCTACATTGACTCGCCGCAGAAACCGATCGATGACCGTAGAATATTGCAAGAGATGTCTTATGTTGAGAGTAAATTAAACCCAAGACTTTCCGACCCCACTGACGACGTAATCTACGCACTATCTCTTTCAACAGTGATTAAGGAAGTTAACTCAAGTGTACCCCGTGTTCAGGATGCATTTGTTGATGAACTAGTCTCAGTAATTTGTCCTCCTAATGACGATAATTGTATAGGCCAAACAGCAGGTGACATCGTCAAAGATGTTCTAGATTTAGCTGATCCGATATGGGGTAATTACAGCATTCCTTCTCAGACAACCATAGATACTATTGTCAACGAAATGTACGAAGATGATGGTTCTCCTTCTCCTGGTTTGAATAAATTGACAAGAGATACAGACGGGGATGGTTTCCTCGACAAGGCTGTTATCATCATCGCTGTTGATGAAACTAAAACAGCGAAGGAAGTCATCGAAAAAACTCAACAGATTCTTGATAACATCTCAAAAGAAGAGCGTCCTTGTGAGTTCGACCAGAATGGCGAACCTATCGGTGCAGACTTGTGTAACTGGGAAGATTTAGGTCTGACTATGACTCTAACGGGGCCTGTTCCAATCACCAACGCAGTCACAGAATTTTCATTCAAACTGTTTTGGCAGATCTTCCCTCTAGCCATTGTACTGGTAGCACTTGGCCTATTCGTGTTCCATTCTGATGTTCTTCAGACTGGTTCTTGGAGGCCAGTACAAGGTTTCAAGGTTGTAGTTATTGCAGGTTTGCCAACTTTATGTTCAGTATTCTGCACTCTCGGAATAATGGGTTATACGGGTTATGAGGTTACGATGACGGTAATTATTGTCGGGCCGATTCTGTTAGCCTTAGGGGTATCATATGGTCTACATATAACCAACAGGTATGCTGAAGAGACTGGAACTAATGACGAAAAGATCAGACAATCATTAGCCTCTACTGGTCGAGCAGTTTTCCTATCTGCCGTCACAACAGTCATTGGTTTCATATCCTTGACCTTCACTCCAATGAAGCCGATTGAAACAGTAGGTATTGCTCTATCAGGCGGTATTGTGGTAGTTTATGTTTTGACTATGGCAATGGTTCCAAATCTAACATTACTTCTAGATTTACGTAAGCCCAAACATCCTCCTCTTCCTGTATTCGAAAAGGTAGTCCAAGTTCCTATCAAGTATTCTAAAGCAGTAATTGCTTTCTTCATGGTCTTGATATTTGTATCTGGGTTTTGGGGTCAAGAGAATGTTGAGGAGAATATCGACTTGCTTGGTATGGCGCCAGAAAATGAGCCTTCAGTCGTTACTATGAAACAATATTCTAACGACTTCAACGCGGGTCAGGTTGGAATGGTGTTAATTCACGGTGATATCTCAGGGGATTCTGAAATTACAGAAGCTGAACCCGTTGAGAAATTGCTAGGCATTTCTGATTTAGAAAATGAGTTGAATACAATAGATCAGACAACGGCCGTTAGTATTGTGTTCTTGATGAAATCGGTAGGTTTCGGGGGTAATGTAAGCGGTACTCCTCTTTGGAACCTAACTGATAACCCTCTGGTTCCTGAGGAGTTGAAAGATGGCTTAGAGCCGTATCTAAACCGCAAATATTCAGAGGGTGTTACTTTCTGGGAAGTTCTAACCGCTCCTAGGGCAAATGGTACGGAGAATGAAAATGCTGAACGATTTTTGTTAAATGTATTTTATTCCAGTTTAACAGATGAAACACGAGGATTGTTCATATCTGATGACTACAGCCGTAATCTGATTTATGTCGATATGCCTTTCGTTCCAGTTGCTGAAACCTCAGACGCTGTTGCCCAAGTGAATGAGTTCTCATCTCGTAATCATAAAGGAAATATTGACTCCAGCGATTTAACTGGAGTAGCTGCAACTGCCATTGCGGTCAATGAAATGATTGTTGGTAGTCAATGGTCATCACTTGGTTTTGCCATAATTTTGACTCTAATGACATTGGCTATTGTGTTCAAGGATATTCGGTTTTCAATGTGGACTACAGCACCTGTTATCGCCACGGTAGCATTGCAATGGTTAGTAATGTGGCAAATGGATGTTTCTTTATCTTTGGTTACGGTTATGATTGGGTCTATTCTTGTTGGAGTGGGTGTTGATTTCTCAATTCACATCGCAAACCGTATTCGTGAATTAGGAGGTGGTATCGAAGCCATACGTAATTCCACAGTGAGTACTGGTATGTCACTGTTTGAAGCAGCCACGGTAACAACACTGGGGATGATTACGGCATATCAAATCCCAATCCCCGAAATTAAACCGTTCATCACGGTCATCATCATACTTCTTTGGATCGCCGCTGCAAGTGCGCTGATTCTTCTGCCTGCAATATTTGTTCTTCTTGAAGAATTAGGGGTCGGCTCAACGGGTGGCGCCAGTTCAATGGCTCGAAAACTTGGATTAGGACGAGTTTCATCACGTGGAGATATCGATGTTGTTGATGCAACCCTTATTCCTGACCATGGCGAAGCATGGTGAACTCTAAGGGATGCCACCATGACGAGTGCACATGGTGCGCTACTGGTTGATGAAGTCCGAGCCCGACGTTTATCCATTTTCACAGTTGATGGAAGATGGTTCGACACACTGGGATGGTGTAAGAAATTATCAAGCAAGGAATATGATGCGTGATGATTTGAAATTAGGAGATATTGTACTATTTTACCATTCAAATAACAAACCACCTCATGTTGCAGGTATCGCTAAAGTTAGCCGAGAAGGTTACCCTGATCATACATCTTGGGACAGTAATAGCAAATACTTCGACGCCAAATCTACACCTGAAAATCCTCGTTGGATTATGGTTGAAATAGAAGCTGTAAGGGAACTGAACATGGTTAGTTTGGCTGAAATAAAAGCGAACCCTGCACTAGATGACATGCCATTAGTACAGAGAGGGCAGCGACTTTCTGTTCAACCAGTGTCAAAGGAACAGTATGATGAAATTTGCAGGATGGGTGGTCTCGAATGATACCAGTCTCATCTAGGGCATCAACCATTGAATATGCAATTCGCGATGTGGTTGTGCCTGCTACTAAATTAGAATCTGAGGGTCATAGCATTATCAAATTGAACATTGGCGACCCAATTGCATATCCTGGCCTACCTACGCCTCAACATATGGTTGAAGCATACAGTAATGCATTACTTGAAGGTAATAATGGATACTCACCATCTTATGGATTACCAAGCTTAAGAAGTGCAATTGCTAATGATGAATCTATGAAGGGTTGGCAATGTAGTTCTGATGATGTTTATGTTTGCCATGGCGTGACAGAAGCGTTACAGATTATTTTTGCAGCAACTCTTGAAGAAGGTAACAAAGTGCTAGCTCCAGGTCCCCATTATCCACCATACATGGCATATCCTCAGATGTATGGTGCTTCGACTATTGAATATGCACTGAAATCTAATGACGGTTGGGCAATCGATCTTGATGATATTGAATCAAAGATGGACGATGAAGTCAGATTGTTGGTAATAATCAATCCAAATAACCCAACAGGAAATGTTGCAGGTGCCGAAGAGATTGAAAAATTGTTGGCTATAACAAAAAAATGGCCTAACTGTATGATTGTGGCTGATGAAATATATGATGCTCTTGACTTTAGTGGGAAACAAGTATCTGTTGCCTCGTTGTCGAATGATGTTCCAGTCTTTTCACTAAATGGTGTTTCGAAAGTATACTATGCTCCAGGTTGGCGAATTGGTTACATGGCAATTCACGACCCAGCAAATGTTTTGCATGATGTACGAGATGGAATCGAGCGTTTGTTACGCTCAAGATTGTGTGCAAGTACTCCTGCGCAGTTAGGATATTTGGCAGGTTTGGAAGGAAGTAAGGAATGGATGCAAGACCACCTATCCAAAGTCCAATCGAGACGCCAATTGTGCCTTGACCGAATTTCACAGATTGAAGGTTTAGAAGTGGAGGCGCCGGGTGGTGCCTTCTACATGTTCGCAAGACTAACCGATGAAATGTGGTCGAATAATGACAAAGAGTTCGTGCTCCAATTACTACATCAAGAACATGTGCTAGTTGTTCATGGTAGTGGTTTTTCACCTGAAAAAGGTGCAGGTCATATTCGAATTGTTTACTTGGCTGATGAAAGCACCTTGAATACTGCATTTGACAGAATCGAATCATTCTTACAGCGTAACAGGTCGGCGAAGAAGTGATGAAGTCAACACGTTACGCTTACATGATGAGGAGGCTAATACTTGCATCTTTTGCGGGTCTAATGATGGCTCCTTTAGTTAGTGCTGGAACGATTGAAAATCCTTCCAATTTGTCACTCAACCATGCCTTTCCTTTTCTGATAGCCTTCACTACAGCTATAGTGTTGTGGAAATGGATGATACCTACTCAACTTTCAGGTTTGCAAGTAGGATTTGAAATCGATGATGGTCTATACGAAGTCCATAGTTTGACTAAAGGTAGGGGCGGAGTTAAGAGACTGCTCGGGCTTAACAATGTTGGATTTGGAATCGCACTATACATGATGGCAATGACTGGTGTGCTATTGTTAATCGCAGAATTAATTTTCGAACCGGAGGTTTACTACTTACCAAATCTGCTTTTGATGGGTTTACTGGTGATTATTCCCATCGTGATATCGCCTTGGGAATCTTTGAATGGACAGCTTGTTGGCCGTAGAGTTGGAGTTGGAAAGACCAAACTTTTCAGGCTGATGTTTAGACGGTCTGGTACTTTGATCGGCCTATTCCTGACTGCAATTGGTTCCTATCTATTGCTCCTTCCTGAGATTGATGAATCTCAGAAACCATTAGCGCTTGCTATTGCAGGTTTAGTGTTCATGGGTCCAACTATTTTGGCATATGGAAGAATCATGGGCGCTTCATGGAATATGCTAATTATCGGTAAATACAGAACGTGGCTTGGAAGACCGAATCCAATCGATGCCAATAAATTAGGTTTTGTTGGCAGGGCGTTCGCATTTATCCTGATTCTATTCTTGCTAACAATGCCCTTAACTGCAATAAATGGAATTGTAACGGTAATTTACGTTATGGTTAATGACCCTGAAAATGCGCAGGAGGTTTTGAACTATGGTGGTATATTGGGACATCAAGTCTACCTTTTGATTCAAGAGAATCCTTTGCTTGCTGAATGGGAGGCACTCAAGAGTCTGCCTGAAGTTTTAGCCGCTTATCTCTCTCTGAATATTGCTATTGTTGGTCTTGCATTCATATTCGAACTTATTCGTAACTTGTTCCTTGGAGGGCAAGCGTTTGGTGGTCTGGGCGGTGTCCTATTGGCTACACCAAGAGAAATTCGCTCAGAAGATAAGGCACAAGCGAGAGTTCTGTACTTCGCTTTTGCAGGGTTCAGTGGATATACTGCTTTGCTTCTGATTCTAGTTTGTTACAAGGAATTCGGCGATTTGATGCCATTCATTGAGTGGTTCGAATCAAACGGTTTCAATGAAAAGAATCGTTTACTCGTGACTTGGATTTTCATCGCCGTTGGTCAAACTATTTTCCTGATTACTTGGGTTTTGTCAGTTGCTAAATTCAACCAACTTAGAAACTTAAAATTCGACTTAAATCCAGACCAGCGTCGTGAAGGTGCCATAATGAGTGGAGGTGGAAACTGGATGTTCGACATTGTCGACGAGGCTGCTCAGAGAAATGATGTAGATGGATTAGTTCGTTTCCAAAGAAGATCGATCGACGAGGATGAGGCAATTGTCCGTATGGCTAAGGGTCGTGCAAGGATGATTGAAATGGCAATTCGTGGCCTATGGCCTTCTGCAATCGAAGAAGGAAAGAAGGTGTTAGCGCAAGCAGGTGGTGACAATGACGAAGCGAGGATGATAATCGCTGCAGGCCATATTGCATGTCGAAGATTAGATGCTGCTAGAGAAGCTCTGCATAATTTACAGCAACCAGAAGGATATGATGAGCCTGAACTTATGGCTTTCATCTGTGAATGGTTTGACCCTTGGAATGGTTCTGTTGATGAGGACGATATTTGGGACTGGGAGAATAACCCGTGTATCGATCACTTGAATGACTTGATGCGAATGATCCGTTCTTGGAGTCCTCAACCTGCAGAGGGTGCTTTACACAAGGATAGTTTAACTTTGAATGCTAGACTTTCCCATGTTGCATTACTACGTGCGCAGAACCAACATAAAGAGGCGTTGGATATCTCTCTGCGGCTAGTTCGTGAGTATCCTTTGATGGCCAAGCCAAGAATTGCTGCAGCACTGTGCTTGGTTGACAAAGGTGAATGGCACAGCGCTTTGAGTGTACTCACAGAATTGGAAGAAACAGACGGTTATGACCCGAGGGTCCGAGCATTGGCAAATATTCTCGGCCGTCCAAAATCAGAAGATGACGAGGATGTCTTAGAAATCGCTCTTACAAAACCAGCCACTAAACGTTCCAGAAGATGGATTGATGACGCTCCTGTGAATCCTATTGCTGCTTTAATGTTGAAAAGCGGGGTAGATGAAGCATTGAATGCTAATATCCTGATTGCTGCATCTAGTGCAGTAGACAAGAAAATGACTCCGAGATTCACATCGGGTATTATCTCACAAGTTGTTAACTGGGGTATTTTGACACCACTTTGGCTGATGGCAGGGATTTATGCTTCTGGAGAAATCGGAATGCTAGAAGGTTTGGCAATTTCGGTAGGGCTTATACTTGCTCATCAAAATGCTAGAAGGTTCAGAAAACAACAATCAAGAGTGATTAGACACCGTGATCAGAAGGCTATGGTCGCTTATGCTAAGAGGATTAAAAGACACAAAATTAAGCTCCAGAGAAATGAAATGCCAGTTGGAACACATTTACTACTATCTGGTATGCTACTAACTATCAATGGTATTGTTTATGATATTGGATTCCCTGGTTGGATGACTTCACTTGTTCCAAAAGAAAGTGAACGTACAGTTCGCACTAAACTTATTCGTAGAGCTAAAGCAATGAAGCGTGAAAGGGATGCAAGAATACAGAACCTCACTCCTGGTTGGTGGCTAAAGAGGCCGAAAGAGGAAGGCTCAGAAATACCTGCCATGGAACGGTTAGTCGGCCCTGTTGCATATCGAGGTAGGGACCAGTTCATTCAAAGGAAATCGGGACGTGCAGCCAAGCCTATGGGCCGCTCACGTAACGCAAGAGGAATCATGTCTACGGATCTCAAAGGTAGAGGTATACCACACAATACCATCGTTTCTGAAAAGCAATCAAGAGCCACTAGTAGAGGCGGCCCAAGACGTCCAAGTTGATTTTTCGAGTCTTTTTCGTATTCAAAAGGGTCAAAGGCCGTATGCGTAACCACGCTTCATGGTAGGCCATAATGGCGACTGGGCTGCAAGTCAAGAAAATCTGAATCATGCGCAAGTCGTATTGGATGCAGTAACTGCTAGCGGTACACTGTATCGCGAAGGATTAGGTATGATTGCCAGCGAAAATATCGTATCTCCAATGGTTCAGAAAATAGTTTCAAGTGATTTGCATGGAAGGTATGCTGAAGGATTACCATTCAAGCGATACTACCAGGGTTGTGGTGGTTTTGATACCATTGAAGAATTAGGCTTAGATTTGGCCAAGAAGGTATTCAATGTACCATTTGCAAATATTCAATCTACCAGTGGAACTGTTTCTAACATCGCAGCACTGAAGGCCCTATCCAAACCTGGTGATTCAATCACTGCTGTATCCACGGCAGATGGAGGACATATCTCTCACGCACGAATGGGTGCTGTAGGATTGAGGGACCTTAATTTGTCAACATATCCTTGGGACGAAGATAGAATGGAACCAGATATTGATGCTTCAGCCGCTTTGATTAGGGAAGTTGCGCCTAAAGTTGCGCTATTCGGACAATCAGTTTTCTTGTTCCCCACTCCACTGAAGGAATTGGCAGATGCGGCTCACGAAGTTGGTTCTACAGTAATGTATGATGGAGCTCACGTGCTTGGTTTAATCGCAGGTGGATGTTTCCAAGACCCATTGCATGAAGGGGCGGATGTAATGACTGGCTCATCTCACAAAACATTCCCTGGTCCACAAGGGGGATTCATTTTGTCCTCGAGTGAAGATGAAAAATTCCAAAGGAAGTTGAACAATGCTGTATTCCCTGGGACTTGTTCCTCATATCATCTTCACCATGTGGCTGGAAAAGTAGTTGCACTTGCTGAATTCCAAGAATATGGTGCTGAGTTGTCTAAGAACACAGTGGCAAACGCACAAGCATTCGCTGCAGCACTTGCGGCTGAAGGTTTCGATGTCTTAGCAGAATCACGAGGTTACACTGCTTCTCACCAAGTTCTCACCCGTCATGGAGGTTTAGATTCTGGAGCAGGTGCTAAAGCAGCAGATTTACTGGAGAAGGCTGGAATAATAACTAACATGAATATGCTTCCTGGTGATACGAAAGCCATGACTCCTTCTGGTCTAAGATTGGGAGTTCAGGAATTGACAAGAGTTGGTATGGGTACTGATGAAATGTTAGATGTTGCTCGCTTCTATGCTCGTGTATTGATAGAACATGAAGATCCATCATCGGTAAAGAATGATGTAAGAGATTTCAAATCTAATTATCAGATTATTCGATATTGCTTCAATGAAGATGGCGCAAATGGTTATCCAATGTGATCGAAATGCCACTTATCGATGAAGCAGAAACATTGGTTGACAATGGATTGATGTCGAATCTGGCAGATAATTTCACCACAAATAATGGATTGATAGTTGATAAATTCGGTAACTCTTGGTTCCGATGGCGCGCAGATGGACTTGACAGTTGGTGGCGAATGTTTGAGGAAACTATTGATTCACCAATGGGTCGTAAATTAGTCAATTCAGCATGTGATGAAGAAGAGTGGTTGCTTAATCAGGGTCAATTAGATCACACAGGCTTGTTTCGGAAAAAGAAGGCATTAAACGCTCTTCTTCATCGTTGGGAGTTACATGGTTGGGGCACTCCTTGCTTGAATCCTCCGAGTTTCCAATCTAATGGATTAAATCCTATTTTTGCAGGAATATTACAAGCGAATATCGAAAGAATCAATTCCCAAAGATATCGAATGAGATGGGAAGAGAAATCATTGGATTCATGCGCTTTACAACTTGAAGACACATCTCAACCAATTACTGCATCAAAACAATCAGTTCAATTCTTTGATACTGGCGATGCTTATCGAATTGATGTAGAGAAAAATTGGAGAATAGATGGGCTAAGTTACCACCTTTTACCGGCCGGTTTATTCAATCGTTTACAGGATTCCTGTGCTGGATTGGTTGCTAATATTGGAGAAGATGAAAGAGAATCTTGGCCAGATGAAGATGATGGATTTTTATCAATAGCAATCGCTTGTAAGAATTTATTCATTGCAGGTGAAGAGATATTTTTAGCTGCAGATGCTGAAGGATGGATGCAAAGTTGTGATGCTTTTTTCTCACCGATGGGTTTTTCCAAGCCAGAGTCTGTGAGTTCAATTGATTCCAACGGCGGAATTGAATTGACATATTCTAGAGTTGCCATGCCGGCTATTACTATGGGAATGCTTGCCGGTGCATGGGTTAGGAGCGAAGGTCGCCCGGTTAAAGTAGGATTCTTAAGAGGGGAGAAATCACTACAAATTACCCTGCAAAGTAGATACGAACTAGGTTGATTTGCATTCAAAAAACCAAGGTTTAGTCAAATCATCTACCGTGAAGGTTTATGACCAGAACTGTAGTGGAGTTACTTGCATTAGTGTGCGGAGCGTATTAACATGACAATTTCACACAACCAGATGGCCTATGTTGCCATAGTCTCAACCCTAATTTTCGGCTCTCTATTCGTAGGTGCTACTGGATTCTTCCAAACCAGCGAAACGGCTGGCGATTTCGATGCTGCAGCAGAAGATGATATCATCGGAGATGGTTCTAATTCAGGGCTATCTGTCGATTCCGACGGTGACGGACTTCCAGATGTAATAGAGGCTCAATATGGTACAGACCCTAACGACCCAGATACAGATAAGGATACGATGTCTGATGGTTGGGAGGTCGAAAATGGTCTAAATCCTCTAGACAATGGCGAATCTGATGATGCAGAGAACGACCCAAGTGAATCTAATTCTGAAGACGCTGAAGAGCAAGATGAAGACGACTCTTGGCCAGATCCTGATGACGGACCTAAGGGTGACCCGGACAGAGATGGTCTGATTAATTCAGTCGAAGTCTTAGAAGGAACAAACCCTCGTCTCTCCGATACAGATGGAGACGGCTTGAATGATAAGTGGGAAGTAACCTACAAGCAATTTGTCGAAGACCCACGTGGTAACTACACATTGTTCGATCCTCTCTCTCCAAATTGGGATTGCCCAGAATTAGATGATGCAATGATTCAATCTCTAAAGAATCATTTCAACTCAGGCGTCGCTCCATATGGTGACAACGGGTGGAATGAACTAGCAAACGGTGCTGGACAACATTCTTGCGACCAGGTACTAGATTCTGATGGCGACATGTTGTTCAATCTTGAAGAAGAGTGGTATGGTACCAACCCTAATGAGAAAGATTCCGATGGTGATCTGCTAACTGACATTCAAGAACTATCAACTACTACCATTTCAGTCATGACTGCTACTGGTCAGAACTGTGGTTTACCACTCATAGACCCACTCGTTAGAGATGCTCCATTCGCAAGCATGATTGGGGCAGATGGAGAAACTTCATGGTTCAGTGGAGACATGGACGGAGACGGTTTGTTGAACGGTCCTTCTGATTGGGATACAGACGGGGATGGAATGCCGGACGGATTTGAATTCTGCTTTAGTAATGTTGGTGAACATCCATCCTCTGGAACATCAACCGCATCATCACAGTTACTAAACCCTGCAAACAGTTCTGATGGATACGGAGATTGGGATGAAGACGGCATGAACAATATCGAAGAATATCGTGTTGCTCTCACTTTCGGTGAAGGAAAATTCACATCCCCATGGCATGCAGATACAGATGAAGATGGAATGCCAGATGGCTGGGAAGCTGTAAATGGACTAGATCCTCGTGATGGTTCCAACGGTGACATAGATTCAGACCGTGATGGATATGATGCTGATGGTGACGGAAAGGTTACATTCTCTACACTAGAGAATGTAGCACTAGTAGTCGCAATTGACGTTGAACTCGATGACTGGGTAAGCGTTAACGAAACAGTTGCTCGTGCAAGAATCACACTATCTGGAGGTAACCAACAAGTTATCGCTCTAGTAGCCCCTGTTGAAGGATATGTTTACTCAATAAATGTCGAAGTTGGAGACACGATTGAAAGCCGACTTGATGTTTGGATAGAAATCGTTGAATTAGATGAAATGTTTACTAATCTAATGGAATACAATGCTAGAGATTCTGATGGCGATGGAATCATTGACGGTCGTTCTACTGATCCTCTAAACCCAGATACAGATGGTGACGGTTTGAAAGATGGAATCGAAGTTATTGGTTGGGAAATTCTAGTCGTCAACCGTGGTGTCCAGAATGTTCGTGTTACTTCTGACCCTGGACTTTGGGATACTGATGAAGATGGACTATCCGATTACAAAGAATTCAATGATGTTTGTGAAACAGGTTCGAATGCATCGAACGCAGACACAGATGGCGATGGTCTTGGTGACCAAGCAGAAGCATTGAATGGATTCAATTGGTATGGTGAGGAATACTTCACTAGCCCATGTATGTATGATACAGACAATGATGGTCTGGAAGACGGTGAAGAAGTAATTCTAGGTCTGGATAACTTCCTAACTCACGCTAATAATTCCGATACTGATAATGACGGACTAATCGATGGATACGAAGTTCTATTCGTACCTAGGCCATATCAGAATCCTACTAATCCGTTGATTAACGATACAGATAGCGATGGAATGCTAGATGGTTGGGAAATGCAAGTTGAATCAGTTGAAGATAATACAAAATCGCATTCACTTTGGGTTTCTACAGATCTTTGGCTCCCTCCTGGTTGCGACTCGATGATTGAGTGTGGATTAGATTCAGGCGGATATGTTTGGAAGAACTGGCTTGGTGGTTTTATCTTGGAAAAGAAATACGAGATACATGAAATGAACATGACAAACTTCGCAGTTCCATCTAATTCATTGTGCGATTGCAACGGTCGATGGGCTCTGGACCCCTCTGAAGGTTCGATGAAAGATGATACCTATGACATCGACAACGACACCTTAGCAAATGGTGCAGAAGCTCCTGACCGATGGGACACAAACCCTGTAGATGACGACACAGATGGTGACATGCTACCTGATGGCTGGGAAGTAAAATACTCAGAGCAGGCACTGATTATTGGTCTGTTTGACAATGACACGGCGAGTGCGAATGGTGCTCGTGGTGTAATGGATCCTGCTCTCAAAGATTCAGATGGTAATGGCATTGATGATGGAATGGAAGATCCAGATAATGATGGCCTTAACCGTACTGGTTTGATTGCTAAGTATTGCCCTTCCTACGAAGATCCTCAATCTAGCAATTGTCACATAGACCCTGATACACCAGATGGTAAGTCGTTTTATGATAACCTAGATAATTACACAAGTTTCGAGGAATTCATTAACGGTACAAACCCAATTGCTAACGACAGTGATGGTGATGACTGGGACGATGGACCTGAAGTATTCTATCAGGACCATGATGACGATGGAATGGCTACAGGATGGGAATATTACTTTAATTTCGATCCGTATGACAATGTAGACAGAATGACTGACACTGATGGTGATGGACATGTCAACTATTGTGAATACAAGTGGGATACAAACCCTCGTGACATCAACAGTTTCCCTGGTCAAGGTCAACTCTGTAATGCGTTTGAGGAGTAGGGTAGATGATGCCCGCTGCGAAGTCCAGCATAGCGTTGGTTTCGATACTACTTCTTACAGCCAGTCTTAGTACTGGGGCTTCAGAAACTACCAGTTCCCCCAGTGTACTGACTAGTACATTAGAAGATGGTGAATGGGTTAATGGCACACTTGTTGTTAACGGAACTACCAACCTAGATGCACAAAATGCAAAATGGATTTTGTTTGATTTAGATGACCTATATGGCGAATGGCCAGTGCTTCGTAGTGGTGAATTCTTCAGTGAAGTTTCTCCAATTGATGATGGAGTTTGGAACTGGTCTATAACAATCGATGTTCAAGGATTATCGTGCACCTGTTGGCTAGAAGTTAGTCAACCAGATGGACTACAAAGGGCGATACTGAATCGCATAATTTTCATTGGTTTAGGCCCACACAATCCTATCCTTTCTCCAATGCATGATTCATCAATTGTTGTGGATGAGCCAGTACAGATCTCAACGTTGGGATTACTTGCTGATGGGGAACTATCTGAATCTAACATGATTATTTCCTGGTGTCATGCTCCAAACGGGGCATGTGATGGTGAACTATTCTCTGAAGGAGTTAACACAACCTGGAGTTATAATAATGGAGATCACATTGGTTCATTCTTGATTGATGCCGATGATTTGGGACTATACGATGGTACTTGGGAGGTATCATATGTCTTACAAGACGAGTATTTACGAACCTCTCCGGAAGTATCTGTCAGGGTTTTTGTCGACCAAACAGACCCTGAATCAGTATTGATAAGTCCTAGCAATGCCTCAGAAGGAGACATAATTATCATCGATGGTAGTGATTCATGGGATGGAGTCTGGAGTTCAAATCTCCAAGCTGTTTGGTACATCAATCAACCGGATGGCTCACTCAGAGTTGCACAGCAGTCAGAAACAAATGGTCTAGTTCTAACTCTAAATCCTACACAATCTGGGAATTATTCGGTAAAGTTAGACGTTGTAGATATGGTGGGTAGAATGTCGACATCTGAAGTTACCATTTTAGTAGAGAATATAGCACCGACATTAGAAATAACTCTTGAAGGAATTGATGACGTTAGCCCCAACTCAGTTCAACTAATTGAGAATGATGAACTACTGCTATCGGCTATCGCTCAAGAGACAGGGGACGATCAAACTACATTAGTATACGAATGGTATCTGAATGACGAAATGATTTCTGGTAATGCAACCCTAAAAATATCGAGTTTGGATGTAGGAACACATGATTTACGCCTAGTAATCATTGACGACAATGGCGCTAAAGACAGCCATGAGATGGATCTAATCGTCTCAGCGAAGTCAGAATCAAATGAAAAGCCTCTCAATTTGCTGGCCATACTACTTGTTGTTGCAATTGTTGTAGGAATTGTGTCATTCACTAGGCGGATGAGATTAACTGAGAATGAATCTACACCTATGCCCAAATGGAATCAGAACCCGAAGAATGTGTCATCACAACTCGATGATTCTGACCGAACAGATTCGGAACTCTGGAACGACTCAAATGCCTCCGTAGGAGGCAAGGACTGAAATCTCAGTCCATACACCGCTTAGACATGTGGGATGATTCACTACAGGCTGTGGGCGACGAGCCTGCTTCAATTAGTAATGAAGAATATCGTGCAAGACAGTCACGACTTTTTTCTCAACTCCGTCCAAATGACCTTCTAATAATTACTGCACCACATGAATCAACAAGATCCAACGATGTTCACTACCCATATCGAACCAGTAGCGAAATGATGTACCTTTGCGGATGGGAAGACCCAGAAGCAGTTTTCTGCGCATTTAACGAAGATGGTAACTGGAAGTCAGTATTATTTGTTCAACCAAAAGATGTGCTAAAGGAGATATGGGAAGGCCGTAGACCTGGTGTTGAAGGTGCGGTCAAAGATTGGCCGATCGATGTCGCTTATGGACATGAAGAGTTAGAGGATAATCTATCCCAATTACTTGTTCAGTGTTCCAGGGTTTTTGTCAAAATGGGTGTCGACGAAAATGTTGATTCTCTAGTCGAGCACGAAATGAAGTGCAATACACGGGCAAGACAGAAGTTTGGTACAGGCCCTGTAAGCATCGTCGACCCATCTGCTCAGATTAACGAGTTGAGGCTTAGAAAATCTGCATCTGAAATTGAGATTATGCGCCACTCTGCAAAGATTGCTAGCCAAGCCCATATTCAGGCTATGGCTAGCACAAAACCTGGTGTTGGTGAATGGCAGTTAGAAGGAATTATTGAGGGTGTATTCAAGTATTGCAAATCCTCTGGAATTGCTTATCCTTGTATCATCGGCAGTGGAGATAATGCCACAGTGCTTCACTACACAGTAAACAATGATACCTGCGACGATGGTGAGATATTGCTGATTGATGCTGGTTGCGAATACAATGGGTATGCATCAGATATCACCCGCTCCTGGCCAGTCAATGGTAAGTTTAGTGAAGCTCAAGCAGAGATTTACCAAGTAGTACTAGATTCACAAATTGCAGCAATCGATGAATGTCGAGTTGGCAATGCATATGATGCACCTCATCTTGCTGCTAGAAGAGTTCTTGCTGAGGGTCTAATAAAACTTGGAGTTATCAAACAGGACTTAGATAAGGCATTAGCTACAGATGGGGAGTTGAATACTTGGTACATGCATAATACTGGGCATTGGCTAGGATTAGATGTTCACGATGTTGGAATCTATCGCCCAGATGGCCAGGCACGATTATTGGAAGAAGGAATGGTTCTAACCGTGGAGCCAGGGCTTTATTTCGGTGCTTGGAGGCCGGATGTAGATTGTCCTGAAAGATATGCAAATATTGGTATCAGAATTGAAGATGATGTTTTGGTCACAAAGGATGGACCAGATGTTCTTTCTAGTGATTGCCCAAAAACAATTGCTAATATCGAATCGATTGTAGGAACTGCCTGAGTGGTAACTATGTCTTGGAAAGAGATACTGTCGTCGCACATGTCTACTGGTGATCGTTTATCACCAGCAGATGCAGTTGTACTGTATCGTGAGGCTCCACTTCATGCACTTCGTAAAGCAGCGAATACACGTCGGATTGAAATTAATGGCAATGAAGAAGTGACCTATCTGATTGATCGCAACATTAACTACACAAATATCTGTACAATTAATTGCCAATTCTGTTCTTTTTATCGGCCTCCTGGTCACGATGAAACCTATACTCAAACAATTGTAGAGATTAGTGAAAGAGTGAGGGAACTCGAAGCGATTGAAGGTACCCGTATCCTAATGCAGGGAGGTGTTAATCCTGAACTCGGCCTCGAATATTACACCGATTTGGTTCACTCTTTGAGGGAGTTGCACCCATCAATAGATTTGGATTGTTTTTCTCCGATTGAGATTGAGGGAATTGCCGAAGTCACAGAGACCTCGACAATTGAAGTGCTTCAGAAGTTGAAGGATGCTGGAATGCATGGGCTACCAGGTGGTGGAGCGGAAATGTTGGTTGATGAAGTTAGAAAGGATGTTTCACCGAAAAAAGGTGCACCTGCCAATTGGCTCAGAGTGATGTCTGAAGCCCAATCTCTTGGTCTAATTACTAGTGCAACCAATGTATTTGGGTTCGGGGAAGTGCTTGAAGACCGTATTGAACACATGAGGCGAATTCGTGAACTTCAGGATGAGAGTATCGACAAATACTCCAACGGTTTCACTTCATTCATTGCTTGGCCTGTTCAGTTGGAAAACAATTCGTATGGTAAAAGAAACAAAGGAAGAAACAAGTTTGAACTTGGGGCAGGACCAAGTGAATATTTGCGCCATATTGCCATCTCTCGTCTATTCCTAGACAACATCTTACACATTCAAGCATCATGGCCTACAATGGGATTATCCATTGCACAGATGGCCTTGTTGGGTGGTGCTGATGATGCAGGGTCTACTATGATGGAAGAAAACGTAGTCTCTGCTTCAGGTACTGAAAAAATGGAAGCTAGTGAAATCGAATTGCAGGATGCAATTGTAAGGGCTGGCTTTAGACCACGTCGAAGGAATTCAAGGTACAATCTGCTTGAAACCCCCTCGCCATTGACAAAGAGAGAGGAACTAGCGTCCCCTCCTCCATCTCAATTTTGATCGTACCAGACCAACCAAATGTTGGCTCTAATCTCGCGACTTCCACCGTTCGTGTCCTGTGGTACATACTCTTGACCATTGAACAATCCTTTGTATTGCAAATTATTGGTAGATGAATTATCTACCCAATCTGTGATGTCATAGGTCCACTGTTTGACATCCTGTCCTGCACACCAACCTGCTCTACCATATGGCCAAGTTCCGTATTGATTTGCTACTACTCCATCATCGACTAATTTCTCACAGCCTTGATTATCCCCAATAATTGGGTGCCATTCATATGCATGGTTTCCGTTTAGGTAGTAATGATGCTCATGGTCACAGAATTCAGCACAATTTGCTTGGTCCTGGTTGAAACCATGTCCAGTAATTGTTGCAACAATCTTCACATGGTGATAATCGGTTAATGCAGTGAAGTTATGCTGTCGTTTGTATTGTGACTCATTGTTGTACTGTCCCTTGAATTGCCCACCGGTGAAAACCTGTTCTCCACTGCTGCTTCTCTCACCAACATCCCAGTCTGAAAATAGTAATTTGATTGTCATCAGTCCTTTATTTGCACCTTGATACTTGAATGTCCTAACATCATTATCTTCCAACATGAACATGTATGGAGTGATATCTGTTAGCCATCGACCTTCTCGTCCATATGTTGTTATCCAACGCATGTATTCTGTTCCACAAACACTTGAATTATCACGATTACAGATTTTCATGTAAGCTAAGTAATCCCACTCATGGCAACCACCATAGGTTCCATCACCCTTGGAATAACGGTTTCTTCTGTCCTCGCAAGCATGCTCGTGATACACTTCTAGAGTGTCATAAGTAGTGATATTGTTTGGAAGATTGATACCAATATTTTGGTATGTTGAAGTGTATCCTCCTTGCCAACCACCACTGTGCCATGTTTCATCTACAATGGTTACAGCATGCACGTTGGGATCACTTTCTCTTACTTCTGTTGGATACTCATAATTGTACATTCGTGCCTCATATGCCCAATGAGTTATGTCATTTGACGAACTTGTCCATGCATAAATGGAACCCATTTCTCTAGCTCTCTGGAATCTGTCTATTCCATAGTAAAATGAATTCCAATTACTGATTAAATCACCCAGTCCTCCTCCTGCATTCGACATGTCTTGGTCAATGTAGTGGATTCGATTTTCCCACTTTAATTCTTCATCTGGATTTAGCGCATTCTGAACAGCAGCTTTTCTTCCCATCACATCATTGTGGTATGAATTGTCGAATGAACCATAGAACAAGTGAGTATTATCTGGTAATTGCCGAATCATAGAACCAGGGCTCTTAGTCCAGTCTGCATTATTTCCATTTCCTGAACTATCAGTGTATTTGAACAAAAAGATGTAGACATCATCCCCAGTCCATTCATTTCTGAATGACCATGTCCCATCGAGTGTTGGAACAGAGAAATGCGCCACTGTGTCCATTCTGCCATTGCCATGTCCCGTTTCTTTCCAATCTACTGGAAGTTGGTAAACAGCACACCCTGCATTGTCTGGCGTCCACTTAGGCTCTGTTTGCGAGCAATTGTCGACATTAGAGAATACGCCATCTCCATCTAAGTCCGCACACCCAACAGAATTCACGACATTTCCAATTGGTGTTCCTGGACAAGAGTCATCAGAGTCCATGATGCCATCAGTGTCAGTATCCCTTTCAGTAGAATCACACCCCCTCTCATCAATATCTTGTGCATCAAGTGGTGACCTTGGACACTCATCAAGAATAACCCCAGTTTCATTAACATCATTTACCCCATCAGAATCATCATCATCATCTTCAGTTGAGTCTTGACACCCATCTCCGTCATAATCAAATTCAGAACTGCTGAACCAATTTGAAATACCTCTCCAGCATGAATCTTCAGTGTCATTAACTTGATCATTATCGTCATCTAGGTCTTCAGAAAGGTCTCTGCATCCATCACCATCCCAATCTGTGTATGGTTTTGATTCCCAACCTATTTCTCCTACAGGACATGAGTCAAAAGCATCACTTATTCCATCATTGTCATCGTCATCATCTTCGGTTGAATCAGAACATCCATCACGGTCATAATCGTATTCATAAGTGCTAATCCATCCAATTTCTGAAGAGCAATCATCATCTATATCTGGTATGAGATCGTTATCATCATCTAGGTCTTCCTCATAATCATGACATCCATCGCCATCACGGTCAGTATTCTCGTTTGGTACCCAGCCTTCGTCTTCACCGTAGCCATCAGGGCAAGAGTCTGCATCATCTGGAATTCCATCACCATCAATGTCGTCATTTGAATGAAGAATAATTCTCACAATACGTGTATCTGAAGTCGTCGTGAATTGACCGCATGATGCAGTAACAGAAACATTGGTTGATTCTTCGACTAAGTTACTAAATGTGTATGAAAACTCTCCTAATTCATTAGTCTCAACTTGGCTAATACCACCGATGTCTACAATGCATGATTCGACACTTGAGTGAATTACTTTACCTGCAATAACCAACGGTGTAGGGTTTTCAATTTCTATGATGGAATCAATAGATAGAATGGTCTCACCCTCTTCAGGTGGTAAAATCTCCAGTGAGATTTGACCCTTGATCGAATCATCTAGCCCATCAACTATCAGTCGAACATGTACAACCCATTCTCCTGGTATGTTTGGCATGAAAATTAAACGCATCCCAGATTTAGTCTCAGTGGTGGTACTTTCAATATCCTCAATTCCATTGCTACTGATCAAATCATACTCATATCGAATTATTGCATCTGCTGGAGTGACATTTACCTCTGTATCGATTATTACAATATCACCAACCGTAAAATCACTGCCGATTTTACTGATGGTGAGAGATGCTTTTACATCTTCTGGAATGATCTCCTTCTCAGTGGAATCTGCGTCACTATCTGCGCCTAAACATCCAGATAAGACCATGATTAAAGTTAGGATTACCGCACTAAGGGGCTTGCTCTCCATGAACATACACTATGAGGTAAGCACATGAAACCTTTCATCATAATGTGTCACTTTCAGTACGACCATCAGAAATCAGAATATTTTCATTCACTACTTCCTTATCTAGATGCGATACTATCAATGGCTCCACCCATAATAATGGCCCACCTTTAGTTCTCTCAATGTTCACAATTAATTCCCAATGCACACGTAATAGGCCACCGTAAACAGTTCCTGGCCAATCGCCATTTGGAGTTGAAAGCTTGAATTCGCCACCCTTAATGTCGATTGCTTGAGTTGATCCAGTTCCCATTATGCGCATTGGCCGCAAGAATACGCCTCCGGGGGCATCGTGACGCTCCATTGGTGCATCTTCACCCATTCCTGTTCCATCATCTAGACCTTTTTCCCAGTGATGTGGTAATGGTGTGGTAAGGCCTGGTGGCGGTTGACCTTGTTGGTCTCTTCCAAGGGCTGTGAAAACTTTGTGTCTAGCGGGAGGTAAAATTCCTACTCGCCAAGATAATTTCATACTCAACCAATCTTCTTGTGGTTCTTTTATCTGTATCTTGCCCTTGAGGTCTTCACCACTTTTGACATCCTCGATTGTAATCTTAGGATTTGGTGGTGCATTCGACAGGAATAGTCTTTGTCTTCGCAAATCTCCAAGATTTGCAGCCACTCGCAAAAAAATTGGAGTTGCCATCATTGGAACTAGAATCACTGCCAAAATAGGGTAGTCAAGTAAACCTAATCTTACCTTGCCAGTACCGAATGTAGGGATACCAAGTGATGATTGAATTGGTGTGGTAAATAGATAGAATAGGCAAAACAGTAGAACAACTACAACCATATTGATGTAATTACGCACCTTTGCATGAATTGGATGAGGGATCAGGTACCATCCAGTCCTCTGTTTTTCAATAATTTGAGGTTTTTCACCATGGTAGCTTGAATCTTTTTCATAATCTCCGTCAACCACTCTTTCCACAAGCCAAGAATCTTCACTTCCCAACCGGAATGATGGTATTACTGGACCATCTACTTCGAATGAATGTTCCACAATTGGAATGTGCTCTGCATTAAGTTTTGCAGATTCAAAAGGTGGATACCTAATTCGATGCTTTATGCTGACCATCTAAAAAACCTCTAAGCAAATAATAATTTGAACCCAGCTTTAACTGCTAATTTTCTGAATTCAGGAACTTTGCGCAGTAATGTCATTCCTAAAGGAACTGGATGCTCAATATCACCTTCAACATTTATCAGATCCAAAATCTCTGGCCTGTTGAACATTCTGAAGTGGGAATCCAATTCCTTATCATCAGGAATTGTGACAATCAGGTCTCGTAGTGCTCGAGCCCTGTCCTGCTCTTTTCTGAATGCCTTGAATGGTTTGCAAACAGTAGATAGATCACTGGATCGCAATCTACCTTTTTCAACAGCCTTGACTAGATTTTCAATAATTGCATCCACCTGTCTAAATCCAGGTCCTATGCCTCCACCAGTAGTTGGTTTCGCCATCCCTGCAGCATCTCCTATGACCATCACTCGGTTCTTAAATGGCTTTTTGATAACACCACATGGTACAGGTCCACAATATCTTGCGATTTCTTTTACATCAGCAAATCTTTCTTTCCATAATGGGTGACTAATGAGTGCATCATAGCACTGTTCCATACTTCTTCCTTCGAGATCTTGTGGTCGTGACCAAACTCCAATTCTGTGCGTATTATCGCCAGTGGGTATGACCCATGCAAATAGCCCAGGGGCAACATCCCGTCCGGTATACATTTCGAGCCAGTTGTCTTTTCCTGTTAAGCCACTAACATCTGCTTGGAATCCGATCATCATCTCTTTTGGCCTACCCATTTTGAAATGCCTTCGTGTCCAAGAGTGTGCGCCATCGGCACCGACCAATAAATCACATTTGATTTCGACAATTTCACCCTCTCGTTCAATCTTGAGTTCAACATGACTTTCATAGGTTTCAGCTTCCAGTGGCTTTGACTTGAGCCACAGATGCGCACCTGCTTTCATTGCTTGAGCAACAACACCTTGGTCGAATCTTTTTCGACACACAACGTGAGTTCGGACATGTCCATCCTTTCCAACCGGAACCATGATCCCAGATGGTGAATGAATGAGTGCGCCATCGATATTTTGAAGAATTGTTTCTTGCAAATTTACTCTTTCCATAGCAGGTGGATTAACCAGGCCAGCACATTGGAATGGGCGCCCGATTTCAGCATGCTCCTCGACCAGTAGTGTTGATACGCCACGTGATGCTAATTCAGTTGCTAAACGCCCGCCGACTGGGCCGGCGCCGATGATAACAACTTGGTACATCAGGAGACACTACCGGCCTCTATATTGTCAAGGTTGTGCCAATTTATCTCTTGGCGAAGCGATATCCAACCGATTCGTTACCCTTGAAGTAAAGTGTAGCTGTAAACGGCTTGCCGGCCTTAGATGTGAAATCTTCAAATGGTCCGATTTTCTTCTTTTCGACAAGTTCTTTCGCTTCTTCGCGGGTGATTACACGCTTGCTAACTTCTCGCATGATTGAAATCTTACAACCTTCAGTATTAGATTCAGATTGATAATGTGTTTCAGTTTCAATTATTCCCACATTGTGTTTGGTGCACATGGCAACAACACCCTCGACAACAGGGAATCTTGTAGCATCAGCCGCCGGTGCTCTAGGTGGGAATTCAAACCCGACCTTGTTAGCCTCTAATACCAAGAATGCAGGGAATGGTTTCCCTCTTTTTGATGTGAAATCATCGATTAAGTCAGACTTTCCTTCGGTCAATATTTTCTTTGCTTCTTCAACAGAAATATCTCTTTTACAAATGTTCTTGCCAAGGCCTCTGAACTTGCATTCTCCATTGTCACAAGCATACGACTTTTCACCGATTCTTATGACTCCTTGATCACATTTAGGGCACGGACATAGTTCCACGTCATCTGAAGTAGTTGTTTCGGCATTGCTACCTGCTATGTTCACCTTTCCGTCTTCGCCAATACTGACTGAAACTTCGTACGGACTACCGTCTCTGGAGAAGAAACCATGCAATTTTTCAATGGTTTTATTTTCTAATAGCCTTGATGTGGTATTTCTGTCAAACCAACGTCCGCTTGCATCTTTCCACATTACGAATGAGCAACCTTTGTCTCTGCCTTCATTCTTTTCGCAAATGTAGGAAAGTACAGTTTCCCCAATGTTAGCAGAGCATAACGGGCAGGTTCCAAGAGGTGAATCTTTGGCATACAATTCTGCACGGTCATGATCTCTAATTTTGTCTACCATCTCTTGAACAATTTCTCGAATGACCTCCATGTAGGAATCTCTCTCGTGAGTTCCCTTCTGAACTCCGTCGAGTTTAGATTCCATATCACCTGTAAGTTCTGCTGAAGTTATCCATTCTACAGGTATTCTGCGAAGAATATCAATCATCTTGATGCCGTGAGGGGTTGCTCTTAGGGAGCCTCCTTTTCCACGACCAATGAATTCACGAGAAATCAATTTCTCAATAGTGTCTGCTCTTGTAGCAGGTGTTCCAAGACCCTTGCCCTTCATTGCAGCAGCTAAGTCCTCATCTTCGATTTTCTTTCCAGCGTGCTCCATTAACCTAAGCAAACCTGCTTCTTTTAGCCTACCTACTGGCTTTGTCTTTTCCTCTTTAAATTCATGAGATTCTAATGTTGCAGGTGCTGGATTTGATGGTATAGCCCCCCATCCATCTGGAAGTTTCTGGTTTTTCGGACGAACTGCTCTCCAGCCTTCTGTAGAGATACTTCTGGCTTCTTTAACGAAGTTCTGTCCACTCTTTGATGCAATTCTCTTCTCAACTTTCCAAACAGATTCCGGATGGAATGATGCCAAGAATTGTCTTGCAATTAGGTCGTACAACTTTGCTGCATCCGCACTCAAGTTGCTAGGAGGGATTTTTCCCGTAGGAATGATTGCAAAGTGATCAGAAACCTTCGAATTATCGAAATTTCTCTTAACATTCTTCAAACCATCATCAATCAGTCTTTGAGAGTGTGGATTTAGTTTATCCTGAGCGCCTAATTGTCTAATTGTTTTTGATATTGACTCCATCATATCTTCAGGGAGATGGCGAGAATCAGTTCTAGGATAAGTGGTTAACTTGTGTGTGTCATACAATTCTTGCGCCATTGACAATGTTCTTTTTGCAGCCCACGACCACATGTTGTTGGCTTCTCTTTGCAAGCTTGTGAGATCGAAGTTCAGTGGAGGTTTTTCAGTTGAATTACGGTCTTTTTGTTCGACTGTGAAGTCACCTTCTGACTTGAGTACTTCTTCAAGCAGTTCTTTCTCACTCTTTTCCATAATTCTGTGAGCTTTTAGTTCTGGGTTTTCTGGGTCATCTTTGTGCCCAGTTCTTTCCCATCTTCCCTTCCACTTTGCGGAGCCACTTTCGAAATCGGCTTCCAATTCCCAAAATGGTTCTGGATTGTGTGAAAGGACTTCTAGTTCATGTTCGACAATCATTGCTAGTGTGGCGGTTTGAACCCTACCAAGCGACAAGGATTTCTTGTCGTTGCGACTGGTTCGCAAAAAGGTTGCAGCAACTCTAGAGCCGTTCATTCCTATAATCCAGTCTGCTTCTGCTCGAGACACAGCAGCATCTCTCAAAGGTGAATAGTCATCAGATGATGCTCGATTGTCCCATGCAGATTGTATCGCATCTGTAGTTAGAGACTGTAGCCACATACGGCTCATCGGAGATTTGACTTTCGAATATTCAATAATACGTCTGAAAATCAATTCTCCTTCTCTTGCAGCGTCACATGCATTTACTACTTCAGTACAGTCTTTGGCAGAAATCATTTTCTTTATTGCAGTTAATTGCTTTCGATTAGAACCTCTACCTGTGATCGGTTTCAGTTGAAACTTCTCTGGAATGAAAGGCAACTTGTCGATGGACTTTCTCCAATTCTTGAATGAATCGTCGTACTCCTCTGGAGTTTTCAATTCCAGAAGGTGTCCTACTGCCCAAGTAACCCATATCCCTTCAGACTGCCAGTGAGTTTCCTGTTTCGAAGTTGCTCCGAGAACCTTGGCAATATCAGAGGCAACACTTGGCTTCTCAGCGATGATAATGACTGGCATGTTTCCGCTGGGGAAAACCGACGATACTTGAAGCCTCGGATTGGGTGGTTTTCCAGCAGGTACTATAGTACCTGTGAAAATTATGGTATTTTTTTAGGCGATAAAATGGCCTCTCCGGAAGGTCTCATTCCACTCACCTTCTGCACCAGGGCCGGCACAACCGATACAACCCGGATATCCAGCTTCAAGAAGGTCGATTACTTGTTCAGAGAAATCATTCCATTCACAATGTGGCACCCAGCATATTTCGACGCCCGGCTCATCCGGGCCAAAATATGCCATGTCAATTATGTTGAAGTCTCCTTCAATAACCACCGGTAGGACTGTTTTCGAAGGTATGTGGTCTGAAATCGACTGCACCAATTTCCACGCTTCATCCAAAAAAGAGCTTGGGACAGATAAGGTGCAATCATCTTCCCTGAGGAATCTCCTTGCCGCCTCTCTAAGGGATGGCCAGCGGGGGTCGTTCATGTCCACATTGCAGTCCATGACAGGGCAAGACTTGAAGGATGCCCTTCGTGACGAGTAGTCAATGGGGCTAGGTTATTCTCTACTCGTGCGCCCCTTGTTGGCGCTAATGGATAGCGAGAAGGCACATTCCCGTGCAATTCTTGGCCTAAAGGTCACATCGTTCACATTTCTTGGTCGTTGGATGCTTCGAATTCTTTACCGCCCAAGAAATGTAGCCGCTAAGAGCATGGGCCTTGATTTCTCTAACCCACTCGGCCTTGCGGCCGGTATGGATAAGAAGGCAGAAGCAATGACCGGATGGGAGAATCTTGGATTCGGTTTCATCGAAATTGGTGGCATAACAGAGCATGAACAATCTGGAAATCCAAAACCTAGAATGTTCAGGTCATCCAAGCACAAAGCCTTAGTCAATCGAATGGGATTCAATAACCCTGGTAGCGAAAAGATGGCAACACACCTCGCCAAAACAAAAAGCCCTAACATTCCATTGTTGCTAAATGTCGGTAAATCAAAAATCACTTCACTCGAGGATGCTCACCTTGATTATGCCAAGACTGTTCAGAGATGTGAGCCATATGTCGATGGTTTTGTCATCAATGTTTCATCTCCAAATACTCCTAATCTACGTGAATTACAGAAGGATGAGGATCTTGCAAGAATAATAGAGGCCGTCCAGATTCACTCTGGTGAAAAACCCGTATTGATTAAGATTGCACCGGACCTAGAGGATATGCAGGTCAGGTCAATTGTAGACACCGCTCGTGGCTTGGGTTGTGCGGGAATAGTAGCCACAAACACAACAATCGATAGGCCTGATCGTGAAGGGGTCATGATTGAGACTGGTGGGCTTTCAGGTCAACCTTTGCGTTCAAGTTCAACTCAGATGATTCGACTGATTGCTGACCATACAGATGGTCAATGGCCGATTATTGGCGTCGGTGGAATCTCAAATGCAGATGATGCTTGGGAGAAAATTATCAACGGAGCTAGTTTGATACAGATCTATTCAGCAATGGTTTTCCAAGGTGCTAGTGTAATCAAATCAATTGTCAATGGATTAGAAAAGAAGTTGAAATCTCACGGCTTGACTAATCTTGAGGAAGCGGTCGGTTTGGCCAGGAGGGTTTGATATGTTCACTCATCGAACCAGACTCTTGCTTATCGGTGGTGTTCTAACACTTGCATTAGCCGCTACTTTGCTGTTAGAGGCTCCTGAAGCCACACGAAGCGTCGATGAGGTTATGGAAGACCCCGATGACCTTGAAGGGCGTGAAATCGCCATTAGAGGGGAAGTTCTAGACGGTTCGATAAATAACGAAACTTCAACATTTATTCTTCACGGGGAATCTGAAGAGTTGCTGATTGATTTCAGCGAGGCTTCAGTTTCAAACGGATTGGATGACAATCGTACAGTTTATGCTGAAGGAATACTCATCGAAAGAGACGGTGAATGGGTGTTTGAAGCCGATGTCATCAAGACTAGTTGCCCCTCAAAATACGAGGAAGCAGCAGATGAATGACCTTCGGTGGGTTCAAAACAGTTAGGCTTCACGGCATGCCGGGATAGGAGGGGAGTTTGCGTGCCCTCTTCCGCAAATCGCAAATGGCGGTCCGAACACCGAGGAGCGGCTCAGCCGGTTCAAGGGTTCCCATAGGCGGACGTCGATGTCTCGCCCCCACGTGACCCGGGTGTCACGAACCGAAGCCGGAAGGAGTCGGGAAATGAATAACCGGGGGAACAGGTCAGGCCGG
>Ga0233444_10000545_pt1 | contig 48787 bp, 57 predicted proteins | sample SI_124_October20_6_FD_182792 | JGI IMG/M metagenome (GOLD analysis project Ga0233444, IMG submission 182792) | Seawater microbial communities from Saanich Inlet, British Columbia, Canada - SI_124_October2016_10_MG | ecosystem: Environmental > Aquatic > Marine > Inlet | place: Canada: British... | reverse complement strand
TTTACGTAGATTTTCAAAATATATATATAAAGGAGCGCTATGAAAAAATTAAAAAATAAAGCATTCACACTAATAGAATTATTAGTTGTGGTTGCGATTATAGGAATTTTAGCTGCAGTTGGTGTAACAACTTTTGGTGGTTTTCAAGATAAAGCGAAAGTAAGTGCATCTAAAGCTATTCATAAAGGTGTACAAAAAAAATTAGCTGCTGAACTAGTTAAATGTAGTTTAGGTGATACAACAATTTTAAATAGCTTAAGCTGTACAGGTGTAACAGGATCAAATGTTGTAAGTAACATAGGAAGTGGTGGAGCAGTGTTTTCAGATAAAAATCCTTATGTAACTGCTAACTGGGGTGTTCAATCAAGTAGTAGCTTTGTAGCTGGACAAACTAGCTTAAGCGCATCTGGACAAACTATAACAATAAAAACTTGTACAAAAACTGGTTGTGCTTCAGCAGATCAGATAACTGATACTGTTACTGTAGAATAGTTTTAAGTGAATAAAAAAGCTTTCACTTTAATAGAGCTTTTAATAGTTGTGGCCTTGATTGGGATACTTTCTTCAATAGGAGTAATAACCTTTCAAGGCCAAATAAAATCCTCAAAACAGAAAAAAGCTGAGATCAATTTAAACTCAGTTAATTTAGCACTACAAGAATATAAATCAAATAACGGTTCTTACTATTATCAGTCAAGCTGTAGCTCAAGCTCTAATAACACCATCGATACTAATCTATTTGATGGCGTTAAAAATTTATCTGGGGATGATAGTTTCCAATATTGTATTTCTGGTAGTGGATCTAATTTTTTAATTAAAGCAATAAATCCAGAAACAAGTTGCCAAATTACCTTAAATCAAAATTTAGCTGTAAATAGAAATAGTAGCTGTTAATTTAATCTTCAATCCCTATGCCGTTCCTTGCTTGATCATATAGGATAATCTTGATAATCTATAAGTGCTGTTAAACCTAATGGATTTGCAAAAAAAAGTTTTTTGGCAGATATGGTTGGCAACGAGACGCTCTACCACTGAGCTATGCCCGCAAAAAGTGAACTATAGTACACTGCCACATGAGTGGTCAACCATTATAAAAAGCCTCTATCGATAAATAAATTTTTTTTATATACTCAAATAGTATGAAAAATTATCCAACTATAATTCCTGTTTTTCCTCTTAGCGGAGTTATATATTTTCCAAAAACAAATTTACCCTTGAACATTTTTGAACAAAGATATCTTAATTTAGTTAATGATGCTTATAACAAAGACAAACTGATGGGTATGGTTCAATCAAAAAAAGAAGATAATTCCGTATATAAAGTTGGATGTCTTGGTAAAATAAGCGATTATCAAAAAGCTAAGGATGGAAGAGTTTTAATTAATTTAACTGGAATTACTAGGTTTGAAATTTTAGATGAAAAAATAAATGATAAATTATATAGAGAATTTAAAGTTAACTATAAAATTTTTGAGGACGATTTAATCAAAGAAACTCAAAAAATAGATTCTCATAGCTTAATAGAAAAAGCTAAAATATTTTTTAAAAGAAATGGTCTTTTACTTAATTGGAAAGAATTTGAAAAACTTGATCAAAATCAAAAAATAAATACTCTGGCTATGATCGCTCCTGTGACTAATGAAGAAAAACAAAAAATTCTTGAAACAGTCACATTAAATGAAAAGGTTAAGGCTCTTGAAAGCATAATTGCTTTTTACTTACACGAAGTAAGTTTTAGTAATCAAACAATACAATAAAATAAAAAAAGTTTAATTTGCGGATTTATTCATCGAGTCAAAGAAATCAGCATTATTCTTTGTGTTTTTTAATTTACTAATTAGGAATTCAATTCCATCCATTGTACCCATCGGGCTTATAATCCTTCTTAAAACATTCATCTTTGATAGATCGTCTTTTTCAAATAATAATTCTTCTCTTCTGGTTCCAGATCTAGTTATATCCAATGCAGGATAAATTCTCTTATCTGCCACTTTTCTATCAAGAATTAATTCTGAATTACCTGTTCCTTTAAATTCTTCAAAAATAACTTCGTCCATTCTACTTCCTGTATCAACTAGAGCAGTTGATATAATTGTTAAAGATCCACCTTCTTCTATGTTACGCGCTGCACCGAAAAATCTTTTTGGTCGTTGGAGTGCATTTGCATCTACGCCTCCTGTTAAAACTTTTCCTGAACTTGGTATAACTGCATTATAAGCTCTTCCTAATCTAGTTATAGAATCTAAAAGAATAACTACATCTTTTTTATGCTCTACTAACCGTTTAGCTTTTTCAATAACCATTTCAGCTACAGCAACATGTCTTGAGGCAGGTTCATCAAAAGTTGAAGCCACCACCTCTCCTTTTACAGATCTCTGCATATCAGTCACTTCTTCTGGTCTTTCATCTATCAGTAAAACCATAAGATAACATTCTGGATGGTTAGCGGTTATCGATTGAGCAATATTCTGAAGAATAATTGTTTTTCCTGCTCTTGGAGGAGATACAATTAAAGATCTTTGTCCTTTTCCAATTGGACTCACTAGATCAATCAACCTAGCTGTATTGTCAGGTTTTTTTTCAACCTTAACTGTTTCAACTTCCAGCTTAATTCTTTCACTTGGATAAAGTGGAGTTAAATTATCAAATGCAATTTTATTTTTTCCTTGTTCTGGATTATCAAAATTAATTTTATTTACTTTTAAAAGAGCAAAGTATCTCTCAGCATCCTTTGGTCCTCTTATTTCTCCTTCAACTGAATCTCCTGTTCGCAATCCAAATCTTCTAATTTGACTTGGGCTTACATATATATCATCAGGGCCTGGTAAATAATTAGACTCAATCGCTCTTAAAAAACCAAAACCGTCTTGTAATACCTCTAGAACACCGGCAGCTGTTATTTGTTCATTTTTTTCTGCTAGTTTTTTTAAAATAGCAAAAAGTAAATCTTGCTTTCTTAAGGTACTAGGATTTTCAATGCCGAGCTTTTCTGCCTCACTTATAAGTTCTGCAGGTTTTTTTGACTTTAATTCTTGTAGGTTCATGAGATTATTTTGATTATTAGGAAAGTATTGAAGTTATATGACTTTTTTATAAAAATTCAAGTCTTATTATAAGGGCTTAAAAACTGCCACAAATACTACAACAATTAGTATTATTGTAGGCACCTCGTTAATAATTCTATAAAATTTCCCAGATCTTGTGTTCGCAGAATTTTTTAGAGCAACACGACACTTTCCCAAATAATCATTATATCCTGATAAAATAATAACAAATACAATCTTAATTTGCATCCACAGTTGAGAGAAAATTTCAATTCCATTAATATAAATTAATATTAACCCAAGAACCCAAGTTAATATCATTGCTGGTCGCATTATGTAAAAAAACAATCTTCTTTCCATAACTTCTAAAATGTCTGTTGCTTCCTTTTTTTCTTTATTTTCTACGTGGTAAACAAAAATACGGGGCAAATATAATAAACCAGCTATCCAAGATATTGCTGCTATTAAGTGAAGTGATTTAAACAAAAGGTATAAATTCATTTTAGATATATTTACTAATAAGTTTTTCAAATAAATCGATATGATCAGAATTATCGTTTAAACATGGAATTAAATCAAAATTTTTACCTCCGCTATTTAAAAAAATTTCCCTTCCTTGAATATCAATTTCCTCAAGGGTCTCTACACAATCTGAAGCGAAACCTGGACATATAACTAACAAATTTTTTATCCCATTTTCTGGTAAACTTTCTAGAGTTTTATCGGTATAGGGTGTTAACCACTCTTGTGGGCCAAATCTTGATTGAAATGTTAGCTGGATATCTATTAGATTAAATTTTTCTTTCATTAGCCTTGTAGTTTTATGACAATAGCAATGATATGGGTCTCCTTTATCAAAATATTTTTTTGGTATTCCGTGATATGATGAAATTATTAAATCAGGTTTCCAATTAATATTTTCTAATTTCCTCTCGAGGCTTTTAGTTAATGCTTCTATATAAGCTGGCTCGCTTTCATAATGAGGGATTACTTGTAAGCTCGGCTGCCATCTCATGCCCATTAATGATCTATAAACTTCATCACAAACTGTTGCAGTAGTCGCGGCCGCATACTGTGGATATAGAGGAAGTATAATTATATTTTCACATCCTTCGTCTTTAAGAAAATTTAGTTTTGATTTAATGCTAGGATTTCCATATCTCATGGCGAAATCTATAATTAGTTTATCATTTCCAATTTTATTATTTAATTTTTTCGCTTGATTTCTGGTAAAATAAAGCAGCGGAGACTCGTTTGTCTCTTTTCTCCAAATTTTTTTATAAGCATGAGCTGTCTTCGATGGTCTAAAAGTTAGAATGAATAAATTAAGTATTATTTGCCACAATATAGGATTAACTTCTATAACCCTCTTGTCTGAAAGGAATTCTTTTAGATATTTTCTTATGTCCCACCAACTAGTTGAATCTGGTGTTCCAAGATTAATTAGTAAAACTCCTGTTTTGCCAAATTTTATATCTGGATGATTTTCTTTCATTTATTATAATTGTTAATGTAATTGATAATGTCCTTAATTGGCAAACCCATTATTGAGTCTTGATCTCCTTTTATATACTCAAATAATTCCAAACCATCAGCCTCAATTTGATAAACTCCATAAGCAAGGAGTGTTTCTGTGTCAATTTTAGCAAGATATTCCGAAAGTTCCTTTTCTTTTAAATTTTTCATTTTTAGTTCTGATGAGTCTGAATAATTCCAAATCATGGAGCCGTTTTTTGAAATGCAGACCGAACTTATAAGATAATGTTTAGAATTATTTAATTTTTTTAAAATTTCAAATGCTTCTTTTCTTGAACGTGGTTTGTTTATTAATTTATTATTTAGCGAAATTACACTATCGGCACCAAGGACTAACCTACCTGGATTTTTATTACTTACTTGTATTGATTTAATCTCGGCAAGATTTTTTGAAATCTCTAAAGGGGTTGCCTTTTCTTGTAAAAGAGATGCTTTAATTTGATCTTCATCTACATTAGAGATTATTACTTCATTTTCAATTTTATATTTATCTAAAATGGTTTTTCTAACACCACTTTTAGAAGCAAGTATAATTTTCATTTATTTTTTTTAATTTCAATTATTTTTAAAATTGAGGCAGCGGTCTCTTCAACAGATTTTCTTGTGACATCAATTATTGGCCAATTATTTTTTTTAAAAAGTTTTTTAGATTTTTCAACTTCTTCTTTGATAAATTCTAAATCTGTATATTCCTTTAAATTATGATCTTTCATAATCGCCACTCTATTTCGTCTTATGTCTGCAAGCCGATCGGGTTCGGCAACTAATCCAACTATGCATGATCTTTTATTTTCTTCGAGACCTCTAGGAATTTTTTGATCTAACACAAGTGGAATATTAACAGTTTTATATCCTCTGTTGGAAAGATAAATGGAAGTAGGTGTTTTGCTAGTCCTACTTACGCCCAATAAAATAACATCAGCATTATTTAAATCTTCTACTTTTTTTCCATCATCATGAGCCATTGTAAATTGAATTGCTTCTATTCTTTTATAGTAATCTTCATCAAGAACGTGTTGGGCACTTGGCTTGTGAATTGCTTTTTGATTGAGTAATTTCGAAAAACTTAAAATTAGATTGCCTAAAATACCAAAACAAGGCAAATTGTTCTCTTCACTTTTGCTTGATATGTATTTTGCTAATTTTGTTTCAACAATTGTATAAAGTATCAAGCTGTTATCTATTTGGTTGCATTCTTTGATGATTTTATCTATTTGTTGCTCTGTTCTAACAAAAGCAAATTCTTTTTTTTCATATTCGAAATTTGCAAATTGAGATTTTAATGATAAAAAAATCCTATCTAATGTTTCGCCAGTAGAGTCAGACACAAGATATACATTGTATTTTTCGTTTATAAACATGTTAATAATTATTTAATAAAATAATGTTATCCCTCAATAAGAACCAATCTGAAAAAAAAATTAACAGTGATTAACATAAGTTTAACAATTTATTCCATGTTGATAATATTGTTTTATATGTGTTTATAAAATGAATAAACCTCGAAATTCCATATAATTTTAAGGAGTTATTAGTTTCAGTATGTATAAAATCTGTATAATTAGTTATATAAGTAATTAACAAGACCTAATAGAACTACTACAATTTTAAACTTTTATTTATTTAATGAGTAATCTTAAAAAAGTATTGATTGGTAAAAAAAATTGTAAATCTTTATGGTTTATGAGACAAGCAGGTAGGTATTTACCTGAATTTCGAAAATTAAGAGCTAAAAACCCAGATTTTATTAAACTTTGTTTAGATAGTGAATTAAGCTCTACAATTACTTTACAGCCAATTAAAAGGTTCGATTTGGACTCAGCAATTATTTTTTCTGATATACTCATGGTACCTTACGCTCTAGGTCAAGATGTTAAATTTTATAAAGATCAAGGGCCAGTATTGAGTGATTTTAATTTAAAGAAATTTCTTGATAATGACAAAATATCATTTTCACATAAACTCCACACAGTCTACAAAGCGATTGAGATTACTAGAAAAAAACTAGATAAAAAAAAATCTTTAATTTCATTTATCGGTGCTCCCTGGACGTTATTAATTTATATGATTGGAGCTAAAGAAGGTAAAAATCAAATAAACCATGAAAAAATTAAATCCAAAGAATTTGAAGTAAACGTAATATTAGACAAATTGAATGAATATTTATGTATACATATTGAAAATCAAATAAATGCTGGGGCTGATGTTGTTCAAATTTTTGATTCATGGGCAGGATTATTGTCTGAAAATAATTTACCAAACTATTGTTACATACCAAATTTGAAAATTGTAGAATTTTGTAAGAAAAAAAATATACCTGTTATTTGTTTTCCTCGGGGCATTAAAAAAAATTATAAAGAATTTAATAACGTAGTTAAACCTAATGGACTAAATTTGGATTATGAGATAGATCCTATTTGGGCAAAGAAAAAACTTACAAATGTAGTTCTACAAGGTGGTTTAGACCCAAAAATACTACTAGCATCAGATGAGGAAATTAAGAATAATGCTGTAAATTATTTAAATGTTTTTAAAGAAGTTCCATATGTTTTTAATCTAGGACACGGTTTACTCCCAGAGACTGAACCAGATAAACTCGGTAGACTTATAAAATTTTATAGAGAATATAAATAATGAAAAAATTTTTTGGTATTATTGGAAATCCTGTAAAGCATTCACTTTCACCACTGCTACATAATTATTGGTTTGAAAAATATAAAATTGATGCAAGCTATTCTTTAATTGAAGCAGAGGAAAAAGACCTAGAAAATCTTGTTAAGAAAATTAAAAACAAGACACTAATTGGTATTAATATAACCTTACCTTACAAACAAAAAATTATAAATTATGTTGGTAAGATTATTAACGATGCCGAGACAAGCGGATCGGTTAATACATTGCATTTAAACGAAGACAATATAGTAATTGGAGAAAACACAGATGTTTATGGTTTTCAAGCTGCATATTTAAAAAAAATAGATAACAATACTATTAAAAAAGCTTTAATTATTGGAGCTGGTGGAGTTTCCCCATCAGTCATATTGTCTTTGTATAAGTCTGGTATTAATTCTATTTCAATAACTAATAGAACTCATGAAAAATGTTTATTTTTAAAAAAAAATTTTTGTTACCTAAACGTCTTACCATGGGACAACTTGCAATCTAAAATTGATAATTATGATATAGTTATTAACGCAACAAGTCTGGGTTTAAAAAACGGTAAAGATTTTGATTTTGATTTTAGTAAGTTTAAAAATGATGCAGTCTATATCGACACAATTTACAATCCTTTAAAAACCAAAACATATAAGTATCTTGAAGATAAGGGTATTAAGGTTTTCAATGGGCTTGATATGTTTATATATCAAGGACAAAAATCATTCTATTTATGGAATAAAATTAACCCAGAAATAGATGATGATTTGATTAATTTATTATTATCTAACCTCAAATGATAAAAATTGGCATCACAGGCTCAATAGCTTCAGGAAAAACTACAGCTAGCAAAATTCTATCTCATAAAAGAGGGCCTTTATTTAACGCTGATAAAGAGGTTGAAAGACTATACAAAAATAAGAAGACTATAAGTAAGCTACGTAAAAAATTAAATATTGATACAAAGCAAAATTTTAAATCCACGTTAAAAAAAAAAATTTTAAATAACAAAAAAAACATTAAAAAATTAGAAAAAATAATTCATCCTATAATTCGAAGGGAAATGAAAAAATTTTCTTTCTTACATAATAAAAAAAAAATAATTTTTTTTGAAATACCCCTTCTGATTGAAAGCAAATTAATGAATTATTTTGATGTAATAATATTTATAAAATCTAAAAAAAAATTGAGGTTAAAGAGATTTAAAGCTAATGGTGGAGATATAAAATTATTTAATTTATTAAACGGTAAACAATTTGCAGATCAAATAAAAGCTAAATTTTGTGATCACACAGTTGTTAATGAAAAAAATTTAAATATTTTAAAAAAAAAATTATTAAGTATAATTAAATTATATGTATGAAATATTTTTGGATACAGAAACAACAGGCTTGTCCTTTAGCGACGGTCACAAAATTGTAGAGATTGCCTGCATTGAAACAAAAGATTTAATGCCAACAGGGAATGTCTTCCATAAATTGATTAATCCCAAAAGAAGCATGCCAGAGGCTGCTTATAATGTGCACGGTTTTTCTGAAAAATTTCTAAAAGACAAAGAAACTTTTGATCAAATTGCTGATGAATTTACAAGTTTTATAAATAATAAAAAAATTATTATTCATAATGCCTCTTTTGACTTAGGATTCTTAAATGGAGAACTTGGTTTAATTAAGAAAAATAAAATTGAAAAAAAAATGATTGTAGACTCTTTAGAAGTCGCAAGAAACAAATTTCCGGGAACATCAAATTCTTTAGATGCATTATGTCGTAAATTTAATATAGATTTGTCAAGAAGAGCTAAGCATAATGCTTTGCTTGATTGTGAACTGCTAAGAGAGGTTTATATAAATTTATTAGATGTTAAAGAGCCAAGACTTAATTTATCAAGTAGTGATTTGGGATCAAACTTCTATAAAGCAAGACATTACAATAAAAAAATTGTGGAAATTTCAGATCTTGAGATTAAAAAACATCAATCCTTTTTGAAAAGTGAGCTGAAGAAAAATTTTTATTGAGTTTTTTTAAGTTTATACAGTTTTTCAAAATCAACTGATTCATTTATTTTTACATCTTTAAATCCAGAGTTTTCAAACAAAAATACAAATATTTTTCTTAACTCTGAATAAATTTTTGTTGGAACTTCTACAAGTATTATTTTTTCTATTTTTTCTTTACTGATCTTGTTATTAGTCAACTCCACAATAGTGGAATAGACAATTTTTGTATTAATTTTTTCAAAATCTTTTTTAATAGGATGTAGATCAAGTGTTGTTAGGACTTCTATGATGTTTTGCTTTACCTGAGAGCTTTTTATGTCAATATTAATTTTGTAATTAGAAATATCTTTAGTAAGTAAAAAAAAAGTTTCTGGTTTAGGTATATTAAAATTTAACTCCTTAATATATTTGCCTATTATTTTATAACTCATCTTTTTTGTCGACTATTTCAACGTCTATAATATCCTCTTTATTATTAACGTTAGTTTTATGTCTATTTTTAAATGCAATACTAAATATAATCTTTCTTGTAAAAGGTATTAAAAGAAGAAATCCTATTAAATCTGTGAAGAAGCCAGGTATAATTAATAATAAAGCAGCTATTGCAATTGAGGCACCCGATAGTATCTCATAAATAGGCAATTTTTTTTTATAAACATTTATCATCCCTGATCTAAGAGTCTGTATTCCTTGCAATTTTGCAAAATATATTCCAATTACTGCAGTTAAAAAAATCAAAACAACTGTATTAAGTGCTCCAAATTTGCCTCCTACTTTTAGCATTATAAAAATCTCTAATGTGGGTAGGCCTATAAATAGTAAAAAAAATGAGTTCATTTGTCTGATACAAAAATATATGATTAATGTATAATTATCAAATTATGAGTAATAGTTTTGGATATATAGACATAATACTGCTTGGTATGATCGCTGGATTCATAATTTTGCGGTTAAGAAGTATTTTGGGAAGAAAAACTGGACACCAGTCTAAAGCTTTTCCTAATTTTGCTGAAAAGAAGTTTAGCGTTCCTAAAAATGATGTAAAACCGATTAAGCAAAACCATGAAATATTAGAAGGAAAAAATAAAAAGGAGTTTTTGCAAGGAGCAGAGATAGCTTACGAAACAATTCTTACATCATTTGCAAATGGCGATCAAAAAAAACTAAAAGGTTTATTAACGAATTCAATGAATAGTAATTTTTCAAGTGCAATAGATTCAAGAAATAAGGACAAAATTAAATCTGAATTTACATTTATTGGCATTAAGGAGTCATCTTTAGAAAAATATGAAAAAGTTAAAGATGAATTATCCGCAACAGTTAAATTTGTTGCAGAGGTTATATCTGTTAAAAAAAAAGAAGATAAAATTATCGAAGGCAATCCTGACAAAATTAAATTTGTCACGGACATTTGGAAATTTACAAGAAATATAAACAATAAAAGTCCTAATTGGTACCTAGCTGAAATCATAAGCAAGTGATAGATAAAAAAAATCTTTCACAAGAAGATAAAGAAGCTTGGGAGAGTTTTACCAAAGATCCGTCAGATATTTATGATAAAGAACTAAGTAACAAAAAAAAAAGTTCAAGAAAATATAGATTTAAGTTTGATCTGCATGGCTTTACATTGGAAGATGCGAATAAAAAGATTCAAGAGATTATACTTTCAGGTGCAGGAAAAAAATATGAAGAAATTCTTTTAATTACTGGAAAAGGTCTTCATTCAAAAACAGATCAAGATGCTTTTGCATCACAAAAATTAAGTAAATTAAAATATTCAGTTCCTGAATTTATTAACAATAATCTAGAACTTGCCAAACATGTTATTTCTATTTCAGAAGCTTCAAGTAAAGATGGAGGTGCGGGAGCAATACTGATAAAATTGAAAAATTTATAAAATAAATTTTGATAAATCTGTATCTTTAACTAAATCACCTAAATTATCTTGTACGTATTTTTCATTAACTGTTATTGTTTCACCTGATCTGTCTGTAGCATTAAAACTTATATCGTCTAGAACTTTTTCAATAATTGTATGAAGTCTTCTTGCCCCTATATTCTCCACTGATGAATTAACTTCAGCAGAAATTTTTGCAAGCGTATTAATCCCATCATCCGTGAACTCTAAATTAACATTTTCTGTCTTTAATAATTCTTTATATTGTTTGATTAAACTATTATCTGGCTCTTTAAGTATCCTAATAAAATCTTCTTCTTTTAATGCTTTTAATTCCACTCTTATTGGCAATCTACCTTGTAATTCTGGTAATAAATCTGAGGGTTTTGCTAATTGAAATGCGCCTGAAGCTATAAATAAAATATGGTCAGTTTTGATAGGTCCGTGTTTCGTACTTACAGTGGTTCCCTCAATAAGTGGAAGTAAATCTCTCTGAACACCTTCTCTAGAAACATCCCCTCCTACTCTATCGCTTCTAGCAGAAACTTTATCTATTTCATCTAAAAAAACTATCCCATTTTCTTCTGTAGCTTTCTTGGCTTCTTCAATAATTTTATCTTCTTCAATCATTTTATCCGATTCCTGCGCCAAAAGAATGTCGTGAGACTCTTTAACAGTCATTTTCTTTTTTTTACCTTTTTTATTTCCCATTGATTTTCCAAGTATATCACCAAGGTTGACCATACCAACGTTTCCGCCTGGCATTCCAGGTATTTCGAAGTTTTGCATTCCAGAGGACGTATTTTGTACTTCTATTTCAATCTCGTTATTATCAAGATCTCCACCTCTTAATCTTTTTCTAAAGCTTTCTCTTGTTGCAACGGATGCTTTATTTCCAACTAAAGAGTCTAACACTTTTTCTTCAGCTTTTAATTCTGCCTTTGTTTTTACTTCTTTTCTTTTTCTCTCTCTTTCCATCGCAATAGCAATTTCTATTAAATCTCTAATAATTTGTTCAACGTCTCTGCCGACATAGCCAACTTCTGTAAATCTGGTTGCTTCAACCTTAATAAAAGGTGCTTCTGCTAATTTAGACAACCTTCTAGAAATTTCGGTTTTACCAACACCTGTTGGTCCAATCATAAGTATATTTTTTGGCAAAACTTCATCTTTCATCTCATCTGATAAAGCTTGTCTTCTCCATCTATTTCTTAATGCAACAGCAACAGCTTTTTTCGCTTCTTTTTGGCCGATTACGTATCTATCTAGTTCAGATACAATTTCTCTTGGCGACAGCGCACTTACCTTTGAACTATCTTTTTTTGTATTTTTTATAACATTAAGATTTGTAACTTTATTAGTTTTAACCATGTTAAACTTTCTCTATTGTAATATTATTATTTGTAAATACACAAATATCAGATGCAACTTTTATGGATTTTCTAGCTATCTCTTCTGCTTTTAAATCTGTTTCTATTAAAACTTTTGCCGCAGCTAATGCATAGTTTCCACCTGAACCAATTCCTATAATACCGTCTTCAGGTTCAAGTACGTCTCCAGTTCCTGATATAATAAAACTGTGAGTTTTATCTGCTACCGCCATAAGTGCTTCTAATCTTCTTAAAAATTTATCACTTCTCCAATCTTTAGCTAATTCTACAGCTGCTCTTTGTAAGTTACCTGCGTGTTTTTCTAGTTTTGCCTCAAGTCTTTCAAATAATGTTAATGCATCCGCAGTAGAACCAGCAAATCCAGCTATTACACCCCTGCTTTCAATTTTTCTTACTTTTTTTGCTTTACTTTTTAAAACAGTGTTACCTAGACTGACCTGTCCATCTCCAGCAACAACAGTTTCCCCATTTTTTCGAAGTAGGACAATTGTTGTTCCATGCCACTTTTCAGCTGTATTCATATCGTTATATGTGGAGATTAATTTTAGATCTTCAATAGTAAATCTGATTTATTGATAAAATGATCGTTTAAATATATATCAATGTTAAACCAGAGATAATTTATGGCAAGAAAAGCAAAAATTAGTAGAAAAACAAAAGAAACCAGTATTTCCGTCGCAGTAAATTTAGATGGTAAAGGTAAATATAAAATTAAAACTGGAATAGGTTTTCTAGACCACATGCTGGAACAATTGTCTAAGCACTCTTTAATAGATTTAGAAGTAAATGCAAAAGGTGATACTCATATTGATTTACATCACACAACAGAAGATACAGGTATAGCAATCGGTGAAGCAATTAAGAGAGCTGCTGGTAACCGAAAAGGTATAAGAAGATATGCTTCAACAATGATACCAATGGATGAAACTTTAAGCAGAGTTTCAATTGATGTTTCGAATCGACCTTATTTAATCTGGAAAGTAAATTTAAAAGTAGAAAAATTAGGTGAGATGGATACGGAACTCTTTAAAGAGTGGTTCCAGGCTTTCTCGCAGTCAGCCGGTGTTACTTTACACGTAGAAAATATTTATGGTGAGAATAGTCACCACAAAATTGAGTCTTGCTATAAAGGTTTAGCTAGATCACTAAAAGATGCTCTAGAAGTTGATAAAAGAATTAAAAACTCAATACCTTCGACCAAAGGTTCTATTTAAATTTGATGAACGTCACAATTGTTGACTACCAATCGGGTAATATAAGCTCAGTTATTAACTCTTTTAAAGAGGTCGCTAAAGGTAAAGTTAATTTAGAAATAACATCTGATATTAACAAAATTAAATCTAGCGATAAAATCGTTTTACCCGGCCAAGGTTCATTTAAAACCTGTGTTGACTCTCTTAATAGAATTAATGGATTAGTTGATACGCTAAAAGAATTTGCAATCAAAGACATGAAACCTTTATTAGGTATCTGCGTAGGCCTACAAATGTTTGCAGATGTAGGTTATGAAGAAGAAGAAACAAAAGGTCTAGGATGGATTACTGGCAAAGTTTCTAAAATTGATAATCAAAACGGTAAATTTAAACTTCCTCATATTGGCTGGAATGAAATTGAAATACAAAAGGAAAGTAAAATATTTAAAGATATAAAAAATAAATCTCATATGTACTTTGTGCATAGCTATGAGTTTGTTCCTGAAGATCAATCAGTTATTTCAGCAATAACAGATTATTCATCAAAGATTGTCTGTTCTGTTGAAAGAGACAATCTATTTGGAACACAATTTCACCCTGAGAAAAGTGACAAAACTGGATTAAAAATAATTGATAACTTTTTAAAACTATAATGAAAATATTTCCCGCTATAGACATTAAAGATAAAAAATGTGTGAGATTAATTAAAGGAGACTTTAAAAATAAAACTGAATATGAAACTTCACCTATTGATCAAGCTGGGAAATATAAAGATCATGGTTTTAAAAATTTACACATGGTTGATTTGGACGGCGCATTGACTGGGAAGACGGTTAATTTAGATATTATTCAAGAAATAATAAGCAAGCATGATTTAAAGATAGAAATAGGTGGCGGCGTTAGATCTCTCGATAGCATTAAGCAATATATCGATGCAGGTGTTGAGAAGGTAATTTTAGGGAGCGGTGCGATTAAAAATAAAGAATTTTTAAAAGAGGCCTGTGAAAAATTTAAAAGTCAAATTGCTTTAGGATTAGACGCAAAGGACGGAAATCTCTCTGTGTCAGGTTGGAAAGAAAATCTAAATGTTAAAACCATAGACTTTCTTAAGGAAGTCAATAGCTATGGAGTGAGCAGAATTATTTACACAGATATAAATAGAGATGGAATGAAGACTAGCCCTAACTTAGATGAGACAGTAAAAATTGCAGAGCTTTCTAATTGTCCTGTTTTGATTTCAGGAGGTGTTTCTTCAATAAACGATATTAAGAAAGCTAGAGAGTTAAACAATAATAAAATTGAAGGTATCATCGTCGGCAAAGCTATTTATGATGGAGATATTAAACTAGATGAGTTAGCGAGGGAAATCAGTGCTTAAAAATAGAATTATACCTTGTCTTGATGTTAAGAATGGAAGAGTAGTTAAAGGTATTAACTTTGTTGAATTAAAAGATGCTGGAGATCCTGTTGAACAAGCTAAGATTTATAGTGACGGTGGAGCTGATGAGATTTGTTTTTTAGATATTACTGCATCAAATGAAAACAGAGAAACAATTATTGATATTGTAAGAAAAACAGCAAAAGAATGTTTCGTTCCTTTAACTGTTGGAGGTGGTGTTAGAACTATTCAGAATATAACTGATTTATTATTAGCAGGAGCAGATAAGGTTTCTATAAATACAGCGGCTGTTAAGGACCTTAGTTTTGTTAAAGAGGCTTCTAAAAAATTTGGTTCACAATGTATTGTTGTAGCAATAGACGCCAAAAAAGTCTCAGATAATAAATGGGAAGTTTTTACTCATGGTGGAAGAAATAAAACAGGAATTGATGCTGTAGAATTTTCTAAACAAGTGGAAACAAATGGAGCGGGAGAAATCCTATTAACTTCTATGGATAGAGACGGGACAAAATCTGGTTATGATGTTGAATTATTAAAAGTAATTACAGATAGCACTAATATTCCAGTTATTGCTTCTGGTGGTGTAGGCACTTTAGATCATCTCTACGATGGTATAGTTAAAGGTGGAGCTAGTGCAGTTTTAGCAGCTTCTATTTTTCACTATGGAGAATATAAAATCAAAGAAGCTAAAGAATATTTGAATTCTAAGAATGTATCTGTAAGATTATAAAATGTTTGAAAACCTAGAACAGTTAATGCGAACCATTAGAGAGAGAAAAAATTCTTCTCCTGATAAATCCTATACGAATAAACTTCTCAACGATAAAAGCTTAAGTGTTGTAAAAGTTAAAGAGGAAATAGGAGAACTAATTGAAGCTGTCGAACAAGATTCTAATAAAATACACGAAGCAGCAGATGTAATTTATCATTTGATGGTTTATCTTGAGGCCAATAGTATCAAGATTGAAGATGTTATGAGTGAATTAAAAAAAAGGCAAAAATGAGCTACGAAAAAAATAATATATTTGCAAAAATTCTTAGAGGAGAAATTCCTTGCAAGAAAGTTTATGAAAATGATCACGTTTTAGCTTTTCATGACATAAATCCTCAAAGGAAAGTGCACGTATTAGTAATTCCAAAAGGTGAATACGTTGATCTAGATGATTTTAACAACAAAGCATCCAATAAAGAGATTATTGAATTAAATAAAGCGGTTACGCATGTAGCAAACTTAATGGGTGTTAAAGAAAAAGGCTATAGAGCTCTTACAAATATAGGTAGTGATGGAGGACAAGAAGTTCCTCACCTACATTTTCACATTTTTGCAGGTGAGAATATTGGAAAGATGGTCAGCTAATGGATGCAAGAGTTAAAAGATATTTTTTAGAGATAAAAAATTTTTCAAACACAATCGATTTAAATCTATTAGAAAATTACAAAATTATTTTAGATGAAAAAAATGATTTTCAATTAAACAAATTTTTTTACAAACAAATAGGTCTAGATCATTATTGGAGAGATAGGCTTCTCTGGTCTGATAAAGAATGGATTAAGTATGTATCAAATAAAAATTTAGAAACTCATGTTTTAAAAAAAGGAGAGGATCTTGTTGGTTATTACGAACAAGAATATCATTCAGATTCTAATGAAGTAGAATTAATAAATATGGGAGTATTAAAAGAATTTAGAGGTTTAAAACTAGGATCAACTCTTGTTAATCATGCTATTGCCAGTGCATCAAGAAAAAATCCAGAAAGAATGTGGGTTCATACTTGTAGCTTAGATCACAAGCATGCTTTGCAAAATTACAAGTCAAAAGGTTTTGAAATTTTCAAAGAAGAAGAAATTGATTTTGTAGCTTAATTTATCTCAGGAATTTTAAAAGTTCCTTTTTTAAAAAAACTATTTTTTGCGATAATGTTTAAAGAGAAATTTATATTGTTGTTATACTGGTCAATTATTTGCCAACCTTTTAAATCTAATGTTTTCTTGTCAAACAAAATTGTTATCTCATTTTCTTTTAAATAAACTAACTTTATAATTCGATTAGATAATTCTAACTTTCCAGATTTTATAATTTCTAAAAGTTTATCTTTATATAAAATATTTAGGAACGGAGATTCTGAAATGGGATAATAATAAGTTTTGTTATACCTCTTTTGTGTAATCGCTAATCTTTTTTTATTTATTATTAATTCTTTTTTTTTATCATCAAAATAATCGCATTTTAATTTTCCAGGAAATTCCAAAAGACAACTTCCCTTTTCAGTTTTGCCATTAATTATTTGATCAAAAGTGAATTCTAAAGAATTTAAATTATTTAATTGTGTAACTATTTTATCTTTCTCACTAGCTGAAAGATTTGCTGATAATAAAATAAAGAAAATAAATATTTTAAAGTACTTCACGTTTACCAACATGATTTGCTTTACTGACAATACCTTTTTCTTCCATCATATCAATAATTCTAGCTGCTCTATTGTAGCCGATTTGTAGTTTTCTTTGTAAGAAACTTGTTGAAGCTTTCCCTTCTGATTTAATAATATCAACTGCTTGCGTATATAGTTCGTCTTCGCTACCACCACCGTCTGACGTAGAAGAGTTTTCATTGCTTGTCTGTGCAGTGATTTCATCCATATAATCTGGCTCACCTTGCGCTCTGATAGAATTAACTATTTTTTCAATTTCATTTTCTGAAACAAATGGACCATGAATTCTAACAATTCTATTTGCTGAAGACATGAATAACATATCTCCTTTACCTAATAACTGTTCTGCACCTTGCTCTCCTAATATTGTTCTACTATCTATTTTAGAACTTACTTGAAAAGAAACTCTTGTTGGAAAGTTTGCTTTAATTGTACCAGTAATAACATCGACACTCGGTCTTTGCGTTGCCATAATAATATGTATTCCTGCAGCTCTTGCCATTTGTGATAATTTTTGAATGTAGTTTTCGATTTCTTTGCCAGCTACAAGCATTAAATCTGACATCTCGTCAACAACCACAACAATGTAAGGCATTTTTAATTTGTGTTTGGCATTGTAACCATCAATGTTCCTAACTCCAACTTTGCTCATAAGTTTGTATCTGCCATTCATTTCTTTTACCGTCCAAGCTAGAGCAGATGTTGCTTTTTTTGCATCAGTGATAACTGGAGTTAATAAATGAGGAATACCCTCGTAAGTTGACAGCTCCAACATTTTAGGATCAATTAAAATAAATTTACAGAGATCAGGATTTAATTTGTAGAGCAATGAAACAATAATCGTATTAATACAAACTGACTTACCTGAACCCGTGGTTCCAGCAATTAATAAGTGTGGCATTGACGTAAGATCACCAACTATTGGCATTCCAGAAATACTTTTCCCAAGTGCGATAGGTAATTTTATTTCTTTCTTTTGAAATTTTTCGAAAGAGATAATTTCTCTAAGAGATACACTTTCTCTTGTTTCATTCGGTATTTCGATACCTACCGTATTTTTACCTGGAATTACGGAAACCCTTGCAGATGTTGAACTAGTATTACGAGCCAAATCTTCTGATAAGTTTATTATCTTCGAAACTTTCACGCCAGGCGCTGGCTCAAATTCATATAGGCTAACAACAGGACCATTATTAATAGCTTTAATTTTCCCATCAATTCCAAAATCTAAAAGAATTTTTTCCATAAACTCACTATCTGGTCTATTTTTATTTAATTCCGATGCACTAAGTTTAGTAGAACTTTTGTCTAAATATTCTATTGCTGGTAGTTTATATTTTGATCTTAAACTGGTTGCTGTTTTTTCTGATTTTGTTAAATCACTAAAAGAAAATGATTGTTGGGGTCTTTCGATGATTTCACTTTTATTTTCTATTGGATTTTCTTCTAAATTTATATCATTAAGAGAATTTTCTTTTCTTTTAAATAGAAAAGTTATTATAGATATAATTCCAGTAAATATTTTCTTTATATTTAAATCAGCAGAAAAAATAAAAAAGATTAAGGTCAGTAATAACAAAACATAAACAGAGTATGTGTTATCAATATAGGGAAACCAGGTGCTTGAAAATTCATAGCCAATCTTGCCAACAAAGCCTGAGTTACCATTATCGATAAGCCAGAATGAATTGTTAAAGGTAATATAAATAAAAATAGTACCTAAGACTAAATATAAAACTACTAAAAATAATTTTAAGATTATTTTTTTTATTTCTTTTTTAATTACTAAATTAATCCCCCACAATAAAAAATTAGCTAAAATTAGAAATGAAACGAGACCAAAACTTTGTAAAAGAAAATCTGCTATACTACTTCCATAGATTCCAAAGAAATTTTTAATCTCAAAGTCCCTATCACCATATACAAATGACGGATCTTCAGGAGAATATGTCGTAAAAGCTATTGCTAGTCCGATACTCGTTGAAATCAGGATTAATCCCATAAATTCAAAGGTTCGTTTTTTTAAAAAATTTGTTAAACTATTTAAAAAGTTTGTATTCATATCGAATCGTTTTACCTACTTTTTACCATTTTTATGAAAATGAGAAAAATTTTAAAATGAAAAAACAGAAAATATGCATAGTTGGAGATGGTCTTTCAGGTTTAATGGCTACTTTAGCATTAAATAAATTAGGAGGTTTAGAAGTTTATTTAATATCAAAAAAAAACAAGCACTCTAAGGATAAAAGAACAACAGCAATTTCAGCCTCTAACTATGAATTTTTTAATAAAGTGTTAGACAAAATCGACAAAAAGTTATTTTGGCCTTCTAAAAATATCGATCTCTTCTACGAAATAAAAGATGAGAACATGAACTTTTTGAACTTTAATGAAGATAGAAAAAATCTTATGTATGTTTTTGAGAATGATAAAAATAAAAAAATTTTAAATAAAAAAAAAAAAAAAAAAAAATAAAAACATTTCAAAAAGAAATTAATGAAATAAAAGATTTAGATGGTTATGATTTAAAAGTACTTTGCTTAGGTAGATCTTCTAAACTTTATAATAGTATAATCAATAAAAGATCTATAAATAAAGACTATAAAGAAATCGCTATTACAGGATATGTAAAGCATAATTTAAAAAATTTGAACACGGCTCAATATTTTTTGAAAGAAGGACCGTTAGCAATACTCCCTTTTTCAAAAAATAATTTTTCTTTCGTATGGAGTGTAAATAGAGGATTTTTAAAAAAAAATATTAATTTACTTATTAAATCAAAAATTTGTGAGGTTTTGAAAACAAAAAAGATACAGATTTCAAATCAGCAATCATTTCCTTTGGTTCTTAATTTAAATCGAACATATTATAAAAATGATATTCTTATTTTAGGTGAGGGGCTACACACAGTTCATCCTGTAGCAGGTCAAGGGTTTAATCTTGTGTTGAGAGATATTAATAAATTACAAGAAATTCTTAAATATTATACAGGATTAGGTTTATCTCTAAAAACCACTCAGGCGCTTGAAGATTTTACAATCAATAGAAAATCTGAAAATATTATTACTGGAATAGGCATTGATTTGACACGCAATTTTTTCAAACAAAATAAATTACTAGATCCATTTAAAGAAACTATTCTGAAGAATATATCAAAAAATAATACTCTCAAAAAAATAAGCAAATTTATTTCTAATCAAGGATTATCTATTTAATACAATGAATATTTATGCTCTTTCATCAGGCAAAGGTCCGTCAGGAATAGCTATCGTTAGGATCTCAGGAAAAGATAGTTTGAAAGTTTGTAAGAATTTGACTAAATTAAAAGAGATCAACTCTAATGTAGTAAATCATTGTAAATTCTATGACCCAAAAAACGATAAGGTTATAGACCCAGAGGCTCTATTATTGTGGTTTCCCGGGCCTAATAGTTATACCGGAGATGATTTAGCTGAGTTCCAAGTTCATGGGAGCAATGCTGTTATTAACGCTCTATTAAAGGCACTATCAGAACAAGAAAATTGTAGATTAGCTGAACCAGGTGAATTTACAAAGTTAGCTTTTCAAAATGATAAAATCGATCTTTTAAAAGCAGAAAGTATAGGTGATCTAATTCACGCAGAAACAGAACTTCAAAGAGATCAAGCTGTTAAATTAATTCAAGGCAATGCTTCAAATCATTATAATGATTTAAGAAAAAAATTAATAAAATCTTTATCTTATATTGAGGCTAAAATAGACTTTGCTGAGGATGATATACCAGAAAAAGTTTTAAAAGAAGTACAAAACTCTATTAAAGAAATCCATAAGGATATTCATAAAATAATAGAGGACAATAAAATAGGAGAAAAAATAAGAGATGGATTTAGAGTTTCTATAACAGGCGAAGTGAATGCAGGTAAATCTTCTCTTTTAAATTTAATAGCAAAAAGAGATGTAGCTATTATTTCAGATGAAGCAGGAACAACAAGAGATGTAATCGAGACTTATTTAAATATAGATGGTTATCCAGTAATCTTAGCTGACACCGCAGGTATTAGAGAAACTAAAAATGAGGTTGAAAAAAAAGGTATTTCTTTAGCTTTAGGAAAATCAAAAGAAGCAGACTTGAATATTGTTGTTATAGATAATTCTTCAAAAAAAATAAACAATGAAATTAAGAATATGATCAATAAAGATACAATCGTTTTACTGAATAAATCTGATGTACAAAATAAGCAAAATCACAAATTTGATTCAGATACAGTGCTAGGTTCAGTTAAAGAGAATAAAAATATCGATACTTTGATTAAAAAATTAAAAGAAAAATTAAGTAAAAAATTTATGTCTAATAATACTGCTTTAATTACAAGAGAAAGACATAGGGTTAAACTTAATCAATGTTTAAAAGAAATAAATAACTTTCTTAAAAAAGATCAAAATAAAGACCTTGAATTAGCTGCCGAAGATCTAAGAATGGCCACACGACATCTTGGAAGTATTGTAGGCAAGGTTGATGTGGAGGAAATTCTTGGATCAATATTCAAAGACTTCTGTATTGGTAAATAAAATATCTCTTGTATTCCTAATATACCGCGCTACATTAAACTAATGACTAAACAAAGCTATGATGTGGTAGTAATAGGGGGCGGACATGCTGGATGTGAGGCAGCAGCAGCATCTGCTAGAATCGGCGTTAATACTGCATTATTTACACATACAATAGAGACTATAGGTGAGATGTCATGTAATCCTGCCATAGGGGGACTAGGTAAAGGTCATTTGGTGAGAGAAATAGACGCTCTTGATGGTGTTATGGGTGTTGTAGCAGATAAATCAGGTATTCAGTTTAGATTACTTAATAGAAGTAGGGGTCCAGCAGTCCAAGGTCCAAGAACACAGTCTGATAGGGCTCTCTATAAAGAGCATATGCAAAAAATATTACTGAATTATAAAAATTTAACTGTAGTAGCTGACCCAGTTATTAAATTTTTATTTGATGATAATGAAAACAAAGTTATTGGTTTTTTATGTCAAAGTGGAAAAGAAATTAGATGTAATGAATTGATTTTAACTACGGGCACATTTTTAAATGGATTAATTCATATTGGTGAAACACAAATACCAGCGGGCCGCTTTGATGAGAAGCCGTCTACAGGGTTAAGTGAACAATTAGCGAAATATGAAATGAAAATTGGAAGGCTTAAAACTGGAACGCCGCCAAGATTAGATGGAGATACTATTAATTATGATGAATTAGAAATGCAGCCAGCAGACGAGGATCCTTACTATTTTTCATTTTTAACAAATAAAATTGATAATAAACAAATTAAATGTGGAATGACCTATACGAACAATGAGGTACATAAAATTATAAGTGATAACATTTCTAGAAGTGCAATGTATTCAGGTAATATTAAAGGAGTTGGACCACGATATTGTCCTGCTATAGAGGACAAAATTGTTAAGTTTAAGGAAAAAGAAAAACATCAAATATTTCTGGAACCTGAAGGACTAAAGGACAATACTATTTACCCAAATGGTATATCTACATCACTTCCAGAGGAGATTCAGCTTAAAATTTTGGCTAAAATCAAGGGTTTAGAGCAAGTTAAGATGAAAAGAGCAGGATATGCTATTGAGTATGATTATGTTGATCCTAGGGAACTTAATGCGACTTTAGAAACCAAAAAAATTAAATCGTTATTTTTAGCAGGGCAAATTAACGGCACTACTGGTTATGAGGAAGCTGCTGCTCAAGGTTTAATGGCTGGCATTAATGCTGCTTTAAAAATTAAAAATAAATCTGAGTTTGTTTTAGATAGATCTACATCATACATTGGAGTGATGATCGATGATCTTATAACAAAGGGAGTTACTGAACCATATCGCATGTTTACTTCTAGAGCAGAATATAGATTAACTTTAAGAGCTGATAATGCAGATCAAAGATTAACTGAACTTGGTATAAATTTGAATCTCGTTAGTTCTGAAAGAAAAAGAATCTATTTAGAAAAGAAAAAAAATATTTCTTCATTAAATAATTTTTTAGAGTCAAAATATTTAACTCCTAACGAAGCCAAAAAACACGATATCAAAATTGCTATGGATGGAGTTAAAAGATCATGTTTAGAAGTAATGGGTCAACGAAAAGTAAATATGGCAAAAATAAGGCAGATATTCACTGACATACCTCTGTTTCCGAGTCCAATCGAAAAGCAAGTTGTAATAGATTCCCACTATATTGGTTATTTGAAAAGACAAGAGCGAGACATTATATCTTTTAAGAGAGATGAGTCTGTAATCATTCCTGAAAATATAAAATATGAAAATTTAAGTGGTTTGTCTAACGAGGTTAAGTCAAAGTTAGTTTCTATTAAACCTAAGACACTAGGTCAGGCCATAAGAATAGATGGCATTACCCCTGCAGCTGTTATAATTCTGTTATCCCATATTAAAAAGCTTAAATTTAAAGCTTCTGCGTAATGCAGGATAAAGAGGTAATTAATATTCTTCAGAATAAGCTTAATTTTTCGTCTAAATCAATAGAAGCGCTTAAAATCTTTGTAGATGCATTAATTAATGCTAACAAAATTCATAATTTTATATCTCGAAGTACTGAAGCTAATATATGGCATAGGCACATACTTGATTCAGCTCAATTAGTTAAATATTTGGATTTTTCAAAAGGCTCTCTGTCAGATCTAGGTTCTGGAGCAGGTTTTCCTGGTTTAGTTTTAGCAATATTTAATAATAATAAGGACTTTCACGTGAAATTGTATGAAAAATCACCTGTTAAAAGAGCTTTTTTACATGAAATTAGCAACAAACTTTCTATCAAAGTAGAAATTAAAGGTAATATTTATGAAGAAACTGTTGATTCGGACTATTTAGTTTGTAGAGCATTTAAGAAATTGGAAGTAATAATACAAGTTTCACGTGAAATAGGTAAAAAACCACATAAACTAATAGTTTTAAAGGGTCAAAATGCACAGGAAGATTTAAAAAAAGCTTTAAAAAGAGAAAAATACGATTATAAGCTTGAAGACAGCATAACTAACAAGGATTCTAAAATAATTATAGTTGATATAAAAAAATGACCACAACTATTTCGGTGATTAATCAAAAAGGTGGAGTTGGCAAGACAACAACAGTCATAAATCTGGCAGCCTCATTGTCCATTATGGGTCAAACAAATCTTGTTATTGATTTAGATCCTCAAGGTAACGCTACAACAGGGCTAGGAAAAAATAATAGTGATGCAGAAAAGAATATCTACAATCTATTAATTAGAAAAATAAATCTTAATCAGGTTATTCAAAAAACGAACATTGAAAATTTAGATATCATCGGATCTCATGTAAATTTATCCGGACTGGAAGTAGAAACAGCTAGTGACTCAAAAAGAGCTTTTGTTTTAAAAGAAATCTTGTCATCTGAAAAATTAGGACTATTAAAAAAATATGATAATATTTTTATAGACTGCCCTCCTTCTTTAAGTTTGCTTACTATTATGTCCTTAGTGGCATCAGATGAATTATTAGTACCTTTGCAAACAGAATTTTTCGCACTTGAAGGAATTACTCAATTAGTAAAAACAATCGATAGAATTAAAGAAAATTTAAATCCATCTCTTTCTATTAGAGGAATATTACTAACCATGTTTGACAAAAGAAATAAACTATCTTCAGAGGTTGATCGAGAAGCAAGAAATTATTTTAAAGATAAGGTTTATAAAACTGTAATTCAGCGAAATGTAAGATTGTCAGAAGCGCCCTCACATGGTTTGCCGTGTGTAATATATGATAAGAATTGCGTAGGAAGTAAGTCTTACTTCAAGCTAGCTGAAGAATTTCAAAATAAATTGGTGAGCGCTGCATGAGCTTCAGAAAAAAAAAGGGGTTAGGTAGGGGATTATCCGCTTTGTTCGGAGACGAACCCCAAGAGAAAAAAAATGCTGAGCTAAAGTCTATTAATAATGTGCTTATAAGTGATCTAACTAGAAATCCTTACCAGCCTAGACAAAATTTTAGTAAGGTTAAACTTGAAGAATTGGCTCAATCGATTAAAAAAAATGGAGTTATTCAGCCTATTGCTGTGAGACCAAATAAATCAATTGCTGGAAAATATGAAATTGTTGCTGGTGAAAGAAGATGGTTAGCTGCTCAAAAAGCAGGACTACATGAAATACCAGTGAATATTTTAAATCTTAGTGATGTTGAGTCGCTAGAAGTTGCAATAGTAGAAAATATTCAAAGGGATGATCTAAATGCAGTTGAAGAAGCAAAAGGGTATAAGAGATTATCAGACGAATTTAATTACGATCATGAGAGTATTTCAAAATTAATGTCTAAAAGCAGAAGTCACGTAAGCAATACTTTGAGATTATTAACTTTACCAGCAGATGTTATAGCTATGATTGAAGAGGGTACACTTACATCAGGACAAGCAAGACCATTGATCGGTATAATTAATTCGTCATCAATTGCTGAAGAAATAGTTAAAAATAATTATAGTGCGAGAAAAGTTGAATACTTGGTTAAAGGAAAAAAAGGTAATAATACCCAGAGCAATAAACAAGACTCTAATATCTTAAAAATACAGGAAGATATTGAAAAAAAACTAGGTTTTAAAGTTTATATTGTAAACAAAAAGAATAACTCTGGTAAAATTACAATTGAATATAAAAATTTAGAACAATTTGATTTTATTTCAGAACTGCTTAAGAAGCATTAGCCATCGTACAAATATCTACTAATAATTTCTTTAAAAGTATATTTTTATTTATCACAGAATTAGATTTAATTTCTAATTCTACAGAATAAGTCTTATTTAAAATATTTTTTATTTTATTTTTATTCCATTTTTTTGTTTGTTCTATTACTGTTGCTTTATCTTTCCAAAAAATTGGTGGTTTAGTCATATTAATTGCATTTTCTAAATTTGTAGATTGAACTAATTTTAAAACATCAGATATCTTATTAAAACGCTGGTTTATTATGTTTAGGTATAAGATATTTTTTTCAGGCTCAATTATAGTTTCGCTTAAAAGTTTATTCGTTTTATTTTTGTTTCCATTAATTGCTTCATCTTTTAATAAATTGAAATTATCATTAGTTTTTGCATTTAATAGAACTTCTAATGTTTCAGTGACAATTTCTTTATTTGTAAAAAAAGTTATTATCTTATCTAATTCATTATATAATTTATCTCTTTCGAGATTAGAATTATCTATGATTATATTTATATTTTGTGATGACAAACCTCTAAATTCTTTCAAATTTTTTAATATTATCTTTTTTATAGTTATTTCATTATCCGCGTAACAAGCTATTGCACTTGCATTTTTTGATTTCTCAAAATAATTTCTTAACATAGATTTTTTATCTAATAAGTCTGAGAACAAAAAAATTTTTTGATTTTCTAATTTAGGTTCAATTTTTTGAAGAATATTTAAAATTTTATCAGTTGCGTTATCTATTATATATATTTTTTTTTTTTCAAATAGTGAAATATTAAAAAGTTCACTAAAAAAATTATCTTCATTTCTTATGATATCATCTTGAAAGAATGTAATTGTTTCCGCCTGCAGATTATTAGATTTAATTTTTTTTTTAAATTCGTTTTTTAAACCAATGTTTTCTCCAAAAAACAAAATTAAATTAGTATTAATACTTTGAAAGTTTTGTTCAATTAAATAACTTTTAAATATCATTAATATTTTTGCTAATTTCTCTCAATATTTCCTCTGCCAATTTTTCAGACAATAGTTCAGTCAATTTTTTTTCGTTGTTACGTGTTTGAGAAAATTGCGTGCTCACACTATAATCATTTTTACTTTTTTTCGTGAACTTATATTTTTTTATGTTGTCCTCACTAGCAAATTTAACATTTGTAGTAATTAATATTTCATATTTTATAACTTCATTTTTGATATTTTTTTCTTTAACGCTTTTCGTTTTAGTTGTGATTAAGTCAACAACAATTCGGTTAGCGCTATCTTTCCGAGAACCACTTTGAATTCTTTTTTTAATAATATAATTTATTCTCTTATCTCCTTCAGAACTTAAATTTATAATTGAAAAATTATTTTGCTCTGAAATATTTACAACTTTAAATCCGCAACTCGTTAAGAATATTAATATTATGATAGAAAGTATTCGTTTCATTAGTTTAGATTATGTAGTTTATAATTTTATTTTTAACAAATATAATCTTTTTAATACGAACATTTTCAATATATTTATTTGCTTTTGATTTTTTCTTTATTAATAGATTAACATCACTTTGAACTAAGTTTTTGTTGATTTTAATAATATCCCGGGTCTTACCATTAATTTGAACAGCTAAATTGATTTCTTCTATTATATTTTGTTTAATTTCCGGCCAAGTATTTACTGTTTTACAATTTAATAAATTTAAACATTCATAAGATAAATGTGGCGCAAAAGGTATCATTAATTTCATTATTTTAATTATATTTTTTTTTAAAGTATTATTTCCTATTTCATTTTCATTATTGTCTTTGAAAAATCCATAAACTTGATGGAAATAGGCTATACAAACGTTAAATCTAAAATTTTTAATCGCTGAGTCAATTTTATTAATAAAATTATCTATTTCTAAATCAAATTTTTTTTCAATCTCAGCATCACCAGTTTTATCTTTTTTGTTGATAATTTGATAATTTAAATTCCAAATTTTCTGTAAAAATTTATTTGCGCCAGAGACACCCGAATCGGACCATTGAATATCTTTTTCAGGAGGACTATCCGACAAAATAAATATTCTTACAGCATCTGCACCATAATGATTTATCATAGACTCGGGATCAATCGTATTCTTTTTAGATTTAGACATTGATTCAGGCGGCCCAACTATGACTTTCGTTTTATCTGATTTTCTTACAAATGTTTTAGGATTAATTTTTTCTATTTCATTAGGATATAGCCACTTGCCATCTTTATCTTTGTAGGACTCGTGACAAACCATTCCTTGTGTAAATAAATTTTTAAAAGGTTCGTTAAGATTTATATCTTTGTTAATTTGATTAATTCCTTTTGTAAAAAAACGTGAATAGAGTAAATGCAAAATGGCATGTTCAACACCACCAATATACTGATCTACTGGCATCCAGTAGTTCACATCTTTTTCATTAAATGGGGCTTTTTTTTGGTCTGGTGAACAAAATCTTAAAAAATACCAGGATGAGTCCACGAAAGTATCAAGTGTATCTGTTTCTCTTAATGCTTTTGCGCCAGTAGATTTTTGATAAGTAAATTTCCAATTTGGATGAGTATCAAGAGGATTCCCTTTTGCATTTAAGTCAATATCGTTTGGAAGTTCTATTGGTAATTCACTTTTATCAACTGGTACAACTTCACCATCTTCTAGATAAATCATGGGAATTGGGCAACCCCAATATCTTTGTCTTGAAATACCCCAATCTTTGAGACGAAACAAAATCTTACTCTTACCTAGTTTTTTTTTTTCAATTGTATCAATTATTTTATCTTTAGCTGCATCTATATCTAAACCATTTAAAAAACTCGAGTTTATAATTGTTCCTCCGCCTGTGTAAGCTTCTTTTAGATCAGTTTTTTTTTCTCCATCTGATACAACTTTTGTAATATCAAGATCATATTTTTTTGCAAAATCAAAATCTCTTTGATCGTGTGCAGGACAGCCAAAAATAGCTCCACTTCCATAATCCATTAAAACAAAGTTTGCGAAATAAACAGGTATTTTCCTTTCCGTCATAAAAGGATGTTGAACTTTTAAATTTGTTTTAAATCCTAATTTATCTGCATTAGCTAAAGCTTCTTCTGTTGTACCGGATTTATTACATTCTTTTTTAAATTTTAAAAAATCTTTATTGTTTATAAAATCTTTACTTAAATAATGATCAACTGATAAAGCGACGAAACTAGCGCCAAATATTGTGTCAGGTCTTGTAGTAAAAATCTTAATAGAATTAGAACTTTTATCAATTTTAAATTCTATTTCACATCCTTTTGATTTACCTATCCAATTTTTTTGCATTAATTTAACTTTGTCGGGCCAGCCTTGCAGATAATCTAAGTCACTTAAAAGCCCTTCAGAAAATTTAGTAATATTGAAAAACCATTGAGAAAGTTTCTTTCTTTCAACTGGCGCGTTTGATCTCCATCCTTTACCATTAATAACCTGTTCGTTAGCTAAGACACTATTTTCAACAGGATCCCAATTTACATAAGTTTCCTTACGAGATACTAAACCATGATTATAAAAATCTATGAAGAGCTCTTGTTGATGTTTATAGTATTCTTTATCACAAGTAGAAATTTCTCTTTTCCAATCAATAGACAAGCCCAATAGTTTAAGTTGATTTCGCATTGTTTTAATATTTTCGTTTGTCCAATTTTTGGGATGAGAATTATTTAATTTAGAAGCATTTTCTGCCGGCAAACCAAAGGCATCCCAACCCATTGGGTGTAAAACGTTAAAACCGTTTAAATATTTATAACGCGCAACAACATCTCCAATTGTGTAATTTCTAACGTGGCCCATATGAATCTTTCCTGATGGATAAGGAAACATTTCTAAGCAATAATATTTTTTTTTTGAGTTATTGTTTTCTACCGAATTAAAAGAATTATTGTCACGCCATTTTTTTTCAATACTTCGAAAGTTATATCTTTCCATTTTTACAAATTGTAACTATTTTGATTTTTTAGTTTCTTTTTCAAGCCTAGCAGCAGTTGTTAAAATTGATTTCTGTAACTCAAATTTTATATTTGAGTCTATTTCATTCACCGTACAGGTTTGATTCGTTTTACATTTTTTATTATGAATAATAATTTTAACACTATCAGATCTTATTTCGTTAGATAAAAAGCGAACAGTAATTTTAATCGATTCAGAAGAATTTTGAGAGTCACTATACCAATCAGTAATTATTATACCTCCAGAATAATCGACAGTAATTAATGGCATGAAATCTATGGTCTCTAGCGAAGCGCGCCATAGTGGGTTTGATGTACTAAACTCGTAGTTAGTATTTTTACGACCACCTACTATTCCTTTAAGACTCACGCCTCGTCCTTCTTCAATATTTTTTCTAGCTCTTTCTTTAGCATTTATAGGTTGATCTCTTGTTGAAGCCTTAGAAGGTTTTGCCCAATTAGGAACGGAACAAGAAGTCGTAAAAGAAAAAATGAAAACCAGCAAAATTAACACTAAAATAGTATTAACTGGCTTAAATATGCTTAAATTTACTAAATTTTTAATCATTATTAAGGTATATAGCCTAAAAAAACCTTATATTATAATTGTTTTTAGACATGTGGTAAAAATACAACAAAGCAAACAAAAAGACAAGTAATTACTAACTTTTTAACCATATCAAACATAAATGCAGTAAAAATTATTCATTATTATTTTTAATAATTTAACAAAGGAAAAACAATGAAAATAACTAAAATATTAGTTGCACTTTCTTTCTTGTTCTCAGTAGCAACAGCTAACGCTGGTGAGCTAACTGTAACAGGTAGCATGGAAGCAACTTACAACACTCAGGGTGGTAACCAAACAGGTAACCCACTAGGAACTGATAGAGAATTAACATTCTCTGGTTCTACAGAGTTAGATAACGGTATGACTGTAACAGTTATGCAAGATACAAGTGATAACTTAGGTTACGGAGATAACAAAATTACTTTCGGAAACGTAGGTGGTCTAGTAGACATTTATGTTGGAGCAGACGGATCTCCAGTAGATGCAATCGATGACGTGACTCCATCAGCTTATGAAGAAGCTTGGGGATCAGGTTCAGGTACATTGAACGATATCGGTGGTTTAGCTGGTGAAATGGGTATTGGTATTCAAGCAGCAATACCAGTTCTTGGAACAGTAAACTTTAAGTACATACCAAAAGTAGATGGAACTGAGAATGCTGACAATGCTAGTTCAGGTGATGCTTCACATTCAACTGGTTCTGGTGAGTCAATCTCAATCAAAACTAACTTAGCTGATCTTCCAGTAGTAGGTGCTTTCTTAGATGGTGCTACATTGACAGCAGGTTACGAGTCAGATGAAGTATCAACTAATGTTAATACAGCTGATGGTACTGATTTAACTGCAGCTATTAACTACAGTGTCGGAAATTTTGCATTTGGTTTACAAAAGAAAATGCATAACGAAGGCCAAACTGTAGCTACAACAGACGAAGTTAGATACCACGATACAGCAATAGGTATTTCTTATGCAATTAACGACGCATTGTCTATTTCATACAACGAGTATGAGTCTAGAAGACACAATAATGCGGCAGTTAACTTTACACAAGAAACTACTGCAATAAACGTTGGTTATACAGTTGGTGGAATGACAATTGGATTCCAAGATGCTAGCACAGATAATGCTGGTTGGGCAACTGCTACAGAAGACGATTCTAGAACACTAGGTGTTTCAGTAGCGTTTTAATTAGTAACTTTAAAATTAAAAAAGCCGGTTAGTAATAGCCGGCTTTTTTTTTACCTCTGATTTTATAGCTAAACCTTCTGAATTCACATTTTTAAGATAATTCAAATTATTATATTTAATTCCACCTAATGGGATGAGTTTACAAAAAATATTTGGTTGATAATAATTAAATTTGATTAAACCCATAATTGGAGCAGTTTTGTTATATTCTACTAAAAATAATTTTGATAATAAAACGTATTTGCAGCCTTGCTTGATTTTTAAGTTTATTTCTTTTGTATTATGAGCTGAACCAATTGCAGCGAACTTATTATTTATTAAATTTAAATGTTTAAATGTTTTATTATAAGATGATAAATAAATCCCATCAGCGTGTATTAATGTAGCTAATTTTAGATTATTTGCTATGTAGAATTTTATAGATTTAGATTTACAGGCAATTCTAAATTTTTTAAGTTTATTTAAATCTTGATTAATCTTGTTATTTCTAAGGATTATTACAAATTTATTTGTTCTTTTAATGTTACATAAATCAATATCTTTGATATTTTCAATTATCAAAAAATATTTATTTTTTATAACAAACATATGAGCACAATAATTGATAGATTTGAAAATATAAAACATAAAATTGCTTCTTTAAAGCCAACTAAACAAGTTAATATTATTGCAGTAAGTAAAACATTTACCTTAGATTATATAAAACCTTTAATTGAACACGGGCACTCGCATTTTGGTGAAAACAAAGTTCAAGAAGCCACATCAAAATGGTCTGAACAAAAAAAAGATAATCAAAATTTAAAACTTCACATGATTGGTAAATTACAAAGCAATAAAGCTAAAGATGCAGTGAAACTTTTTGATTATATTCATTCAGTCGATAATCAAAAATTAGCTGACGCTCTTGCTAAAAATCAAATGAACCTAAATAAAAGTCTTAAGTATTTTATACAGGTGAACATTGGTAATGAAATTAAAAAATCAGGAATTCCCGTAGGTGAATTAGATGCCTTTTATAATTATTGTGTTAATGAAATTAATCTTGAAATTATAGGTTTGATGTTAATACCACCTATAGATCATGATGCTAAAAAATATTTTAAATCTTTAAATGAACTTAATAAATCTTTGGCTCTTGAAAATATGAGTATGGGCATGTCCGCAGATTATCTTGAAGCTATCAAGCATGGATCAACATTTGTTAGAGTAGGTAGTTCTATTTTCGGTTCTCGATCTTAACTTTAGTATTATTTTTTAATTCTTCTATAATTTTTAAAAGATGGTTTTTTTTTAAAGCAATGCATCCTGCGGTTTTTTTATAATTTTTTTTTGCAACATGAATGAAAATTGCACTACCTTTATTTTTGATTACTGGTCTCATATTGTAATCCAAAACTAAAATAATATCGTAGATGTTTTCCTTTTTATAGAGTCTCTCGAAGCTATAGGTAGTTGGTAATTTAATTATTTTATTATAATCTTTAGAATTTGAGTCATCGCACCATCCAATATTCTTTCTGATTACAATTTTTCTAATTTTAGTCTGAATATTTTTTACTCTATCTTTTCTGTATAAAATAAATTTAATTTTAAATTTACCTTTCGGAGTTATTAAATCACCTTCTTTTCTCTTAGAACCAATTCCCCTTTTACCTATGGAGCATTTTACTTTATAGTTCTTATAAGTTAAGTTTTTATTATTAATTACAATATGCACAAGTTAAATGTTCAAATTTTAGGTCCATCTTCATTTATTTCAACTTTAAATGAATTGAAAAAGTTTTTAAAGTTTAATCCTTTATTCGATATTTTAAAAGATAATCATAACATTATCCTATTCCATATAGATGCCATGAATAACAATAAACAAAAAGAATATATTGATAATAATAGTTCTATAAAAATATGTTTAGGTAAAAGAAAATATCTTATAGATAATTGTGATGCTAGTTTAGAGCTACCAGCTACTCTAAAAGAAATTAACGCTATAGTAGAAAATACAGCTGCTAAAAATAAATTTAATAAAAATTCTTCGATAAAAATTAAAAGTTATTTGTTGAACAAAAATGAAAAAAAACTATTTCAATTAGATAAGTTTATAGTTCTTACAGAAAAAGAAATTCAGCTCCTTGAATTATTCTTAGATAATAAGAAACCAATATCTAAAAAAAACATTTTATCATTTGTTTGGAACTATTCTTCTGATGCGGATTCTCATACAGTAGAAACTCATATCTACAGATTAAGAAAAAAAATTGCAGATAAATTCATGGACGACAAGTTTATTCTTAATAATAAGGATGGTTATTACTTGTGAAAAAAAGAAATGAAATAGCGAAAGATCTTCTTACCAGAAAGTATAGAAAAAGAGTTGTTAAGCCAAAAAAAGGTAAAGGGAGTTTTAAAAGAAGAAAAAAATAATTTAATTATTTAGTCTGGCTCCAATAATTTGAATTACTTTAGAAGACATTTCTGTTCCAATTTCTAAACTTTCTTTTGTAGATTTATTATTAATCAAACCATGCAAAAAACCTCCTGCAAATAAGTCACCTGCGCCTGTTAAATCCTTAATTTGAAGATTTTTTTTTGCAGAGCACTCTACAATCTCACCTTTGTTTATTGCAACAGACCCATTATTACCACGAGTAATAATAGTTAACCTGTTAATTTCTTTAGCAAAATTGATTACATCATTAAATTGTTTTACATTTATTAATGACATAATTTCTTGCTCGTTTGCAAAAGTGATATCTAATTTATTTTTAACTAATTCCAAAAAATTTGGTTTATGTCTTTCTACACAGAACAAGTCTGATAATGACATTGCAACCTTGGTTGAATTATTAATTGCTTTTTCAAATGCTTTTTTAGGTTCACCTTCATCCCAAAGGTAACCTTCTAAAAATAAGATTTCACTGTTCTTTACCGCATTCGCATCAATATCATTTTCATTAATTTTTCCTGCGGTACCAAGAAAAGTTACCATAGTTCTTTCTGAGTCGGGTGTAATTAATATTAAACAAGTGCCAGTTGGGATTGCTTCCTTTTTTTTAGAATAGAAGAAATTGACATTTTCTTTTTTTAAACCTTCTTCATATTTATTACCTAAATTATCATCGCTTACCTTACCTATAAAGCCCACTTTGCTTCCCAGTTGTGAGAGACCTACTATCGAGTTTGCTACTGAACCGCCTGAAACAGTCTCCTCTATTTTGAGAGTAGATAATAATTTTTTAAATTCAGATTCATCTACAAGCTTCATAGTACTCTTTGTTAAATTATTTTGAGTGATAAATTCGTCCTCAACTTTACAAATTACATCTACGATAGCGTTACCAATTCCCAAGATTTTCATTTAAGCTTTTATTGTTTTAATAGTTTTTTTTCTATTTGGATAACAGCTTTTACAAATTTTACAAGTTATTCCATAACAATGTCGAGCCTTACAATATTCTCGCCCATACCAAATTATTTGTAGATGTAGCTTGTTCCAACTTTTTTTTGGAAAAACTTCTTTTAAATCCTTTTCTGTTTGCATAACATTTTTCCCATTCGTTAAACCCCATCTTTGGGCTAATCTATGAATATGTGTGTCTACTGGAAAAGCTGGAAAACCAAATCCTTGAGACATAACAACGCTCGCAGTCTTGTGTCCGACACCTGGCAATTGCTCTAATTCTTCATACGTTTTGGGTACTTTACCTTTATACTTTTCAACTAGAATTTTAGATAAGTAAAAAATACTTTTTGCCTTAATTCTAAATATCCCAATTCTTTTAATTAAACGCTCAATTTTTTTTCTGCCAAGTTTTACAAAATGTACTGGTTTATTATATTTTGGATAGATATCTTTCGTTACATTGTTAACATTAACATCAGTACATTGCGCAGAAAGTAATACAGAAATTAAAAGAGTAAATGTATTTTTATAGTTAAGTGGTATCGGAACCTTAGGATAAGTCTTATTTAATATCCTTAAAATAATTTTTGATTTTTCGTTTTTATTCACTTAAAGTTGAGAAGATCTCGCATAGAATAAAGACCAGCTTTTTTAGACATCAACCAAATAGCTGCTGTTAAAGCTCCTTCAGAGTACAAAGCTCTATCAAAAGATTCATGATTAAGTTTAACTATTTCTTTTCCACTAGAAAATCTAACTTCATGTTCCCCTATTACTTCACCTTTACGAATAGAATTAAAATTAATCTTTTTTGAGTATGGAAAAGATTTATTATTCAAATATTTTCTACCAATTAAATTGTAAAAATTTTTATTTTTCCCATTGGCAATCCCTTTACCCAACATTAAAGCTGTACCAGAAGGGTAATCAATTTTATGTTTATGATGAACTTCGTAGACTTTACTTAAAAAATTACTACCAAGAGATTTTGCAGTAATTTCTGTCAAATACATAAGTAAATTTATACCCAAACTCATGTTGCCAGCTTTAAGTATAGGAATTTTCTTTGAAAAATTTTTAATTAGAATTTCTTCTTTCTTTGTAAATCCTGTAGTGCCAATAATAACTCTTTTTTTTAATCTAGAAGCAATTTTTAGTATCTCTAAAGTGCATTTAGGGACAGTAAAATCTATTATCACATTTGATTTTTTAAAAGCATCATCATTATTTGTTGATGGTTTTATTCCAGCAATTTTCTTATTTATTACTCGATTTTCTGTTAAAGAAACTAATTTAAATTTCTTATTTTTTTTTGAAGATTTAATGAGTTGTTTACCCATTCTTCCCATGCATCCAGAAATAGATAAATTTATTTTTTTCATAAACTAATAAAATAAATGATTACAATAATAACAAGAGTAATTATAGCCCAAATAGATAAATTTCTTAAAAATTCTTTTAATTTATAATTTGTTGAAAGAAAGCCAGGTAAAATTAAAATTAATACAGCAATTAAAAAAATTGCAGACATAATTTGATCGGTGCTCATTTATATTAAGAATTTTTCCAAAACTTTTTTGCCTTCTCAAAAAAGGTCTTAATGATAGGGTCTGGTTTACTGCTCTCAATCTCATTAAATTCCTCTAATATTTCTTTTTGTCTTTTCGAAAGAGACACAGGAACTTGAGTAATAATCCTAATATATAAATCTCCAAAAGCAGATCTTCTTAAAATAGGCATGCCCTTACCCTTTAACCTAAATTGTTTACCATGTTGTGTTCCAGGCGGTATTTTAATTTTTGACTTCCCCCCATCAATTGACGGTACTTCAACAGAAGTGCCGAGGGCTGCATTAGCAAATGAAATAGGTAATTCATAGTATAAATTTTCCTCTGATCTTTTAAAAATTTCGTGATTATCGATTGAAATAAACAAATAAAGATCCCCACTGGAAGCGCCTTTAGAACCAGCTTCTCCTTTACCTGAAACTCTTATCCTCGTTCCATCATCAACTCCTTTTGGAACTTTAACTGTTACATTTTCATTGGCTTGAACTTTACCATTTCCATTACAGGTGTTACATGGTTTACCAATCGTCTCTCCATATCCACTGCACTGAGGACAAGTTTGCTGAACTGTAAAAAAACCTTGGTTAGTTCTAACTTTTCCTTTTCCAGAGCAATAATTGCATTTTATAGGTTTTGACCCTTTTGCTGCTCCACTTCCAGAACAAGACAAACATGACTTATAAGTTGTATACTTAACGTTTTTTTCAACACCTTTAAAAGCATCCTCTAGACTTATACTAACATCGTACCTTAAATCATTTCCTCGACTGCTTGATCTTCTAGTAGAGCCACCACCGCCAAAGTCACTAAAAAAGTCTTCAAAAATATCTGAAAATGACGAAGTGTCAAATCCACCAAAACCTTGTCCACTACCTGCTCCCTCAAATGCAGCATGACCAAACTGATCATAATTTGCTTTTCTCTTTTCATCAGAAAGAATGTGATATGCCTCACTAGCTTCTTTGAATTTTTCCTCAGAAGCTTTGTCACCTTTCGTTTTATCTGGATGAAACTTCAGTGCAAGTTTTCGATAAGCTTTTTTTATTTCATCTTTAGATGCTGATTTTGTAACACCTAAGACATCATAACAATCTCTTTTAGCCACAGGACGTCTCCTTAATTATTTTCTTAGGCGCTTTTTTCTTTATCTTCTTCTTTTTCTTTTACATCTTCAAAATCTGCATCGACTACGTTTTCTTTGTCGTTCGGTTTCGATTCTTTTGTTGCATCAGCTTTATTAGTCCCAGGTTTTTGTTGGCTTTTATATACAGCTTCACCTAGTTTCATAGAAACTTGAATTAAATTTTGAGTCTTCTTTTTAATATCCTCAACATCAGTTCCCTCTAAGGACTTTTTAAGATCAGTAATGCCTTTTTCAATAGCTTTCTTTTCCTCATCTGAAATTTTATCTCCATGTTCTTTTAAACTTTTTTCTGTAGAAAAAACTAAACTATCTGCTTGATTTCTAGCATCAACAGATTCTCTTTTCTTTTTATCGGCTTCCTTGTTTGCTTCTGCTTCTTTAACCATTTTTTGTATTTCTTCGTCTGATAATCCGCCAGACGCCTGAATTTGAATTTTCTGTTCTTTTCCCGTTCCTTTATCCTTAGCAGAAACATTAACAATACCATTTGCGTCTATATCAAAGGTTACTTCAATTTGCGGTGTCCCTCTTGGAGCTGGTGGCAATCCTACTAACTCAAAATTACCTAAAATTTTATTATCTGAAGCCATTTCTCTCTCACCTTGAAGAACTCTAATCGAAACAGCAGGCTGGTTATCTTCTGCAGTAGAAAAAACCTGACTTTTTTTAGTGGGAATAGTTGTGTTTTTTTCAATTAATTTCGTTGAGACACCACCCAAAGTTTCTATTCCAAGTGATAAAGGGGTTACATCTAATAACAATACATCTTTCACATCACCTTGAAGCACCCCACCTTGAATAGCGGCTCCCATTGCAACCACTTCATCGGGATTAACGCTTTTATTAGGTTCTTTGCCAAAGAAATTTTTTACAGTTTCAATAATTTTAGGCATTCTGGTCATACCACCTACTAATACGACTTCGTTAATTTCGGCAGCTGAAAAACCAGAGTCTTTTAAAGCTATTTTACATGGCTCTAAAGTTTTTTCTACTAGATCAGCTACTAAAGCTTCTAGTTTTGCCCTTGTAAATTTTAAATTGACGTGTTTAGGACCAGTTTTATCTGCTGTTATGAAAGGAAGATTGATTTCTGTTTGTGTTGCGGAAGATAATTCTATCTTTGCTTTTTCTGCAGCCTCTTTTAATCTTTGAAGTGCCAATTTATCATTTCTAAGATCTATTCCATTATCTTTTTTGAATTCATCAATTAAATAAGTTACTATAGCATCATCAAAATCTTCACCACCTAAAAATGTATCTCCATTAGTTGATTTGACTTCAAATACACCATCACCAATTTCTAAAATTGAAACATCAAATGTTCCACCTCCTAAATCATATACAGCAATTTTTTGACCATTTTTTTTGTCGAGGCCATAAGCAAGAGCAGCAGCCGTTGGTTCATTAATAATTCTTAAAACTTCTAAGCCAGCAATTTTACCAGCATCTTTAGTTGCTTGTCTTTGGGCGTCATTAAAGTATGCAGGCACAGTTATTACCGCTTTAGTAACAGCTTGACCTAAATACTTTTCTGCTGTTTCTTTCATTTTTTGTAAAATAAAAGCTGAGATTTGAGAAGGAGAAAATTTTTTACTTTTTCCTTCCACCCAAGCTTCGTTATTATCAGATTTAACAATTTTAAAAGGCACTTTACCAATATCTTTTTTAACAGTTTCATCTTCAAACGATCTTCCAATTAATCTTTTAGCAGCAAAAATTGTATCTTGCGCGTTTGTTACGGCTTGTCTTTTTGCAGGTTGACCAATTAATTTTTCTTCATTGTCTAAAAATGCAACAACGGAAGGCGTTGTTCTAGCGCCTTCAGCATTTTCTAAAACTTTTGCTTGTGAGCCGTCCATGATGGCCACACATGAATTTGTTGTACCTAAATCTATTCCTATTACTTTGCTCATTAAATTATATCCTTATGTTAAATGTTTTATATGGGTGTTTTTTTTTCATCTACAAGGTTATTTTTCTTCTTTTTTATCCTTATTTTTCTCCATTTTTTTTGCGACACCAACCAATGCTGGTCTCAATAGCCTCTCGCCCAACATATAGCCAGCTTGTATTTCTTGAAGTATTATTCCTGGTTCTACACCGTCATCATTAATTTCAGACATTGCTTGATGAAAATTGGGGTCAAATTTTTTATTTTTCGTTACAATTTTTTTTATTCTATTTTTTTCAAATATTGATACTAAATCTTTCTCAATAATTGTTATATTTTCCAAAAATTTATCTAAATCCTTGTTTGTTTTAAGACTTTCATCATTTTTAGTAGCCAACTTAGCTCTTTCAAGATTATCAAGTATTGCCAAACTTTCTTTAGCAAAATTAAATGAACCAAACTCAAAAGCATCTTTTATCTCCTTTTCAAATCTTCTTCTTTGATTTTCGATTTCAGCAAGTGATCTAAGTAGTTTTTCCTCAGTTTCCTTAAGTTTTTCTTCTGCTGATTTCTCAACTACTTTTTCTGACTTATTGATTTTTTTTTCATTAATGTTCTTTTCTTCTTCTTTAGGAGTAATTTTATTATTATAATCAGCCATACGTGATGCTATATAGTAAGAAATTTAAAAATTACTAGGTAAAAATGAAAAAAATTCTTATAGGAACTCACAATAAAGGAAAATTTAAGGAAATTGCCTATTTAATCTCAAAAAAGTACAAAAAAATATCTCCATTAACCCTAAAAATTAAAAGTCCTAGAGAGACTGGAAAAACTTTTTCTTCAAACTCTAAACTAAAAGTTAAGTTTTTTTCAAAATTTGCAAATTATCCAGTTATAACTGATGATTCAGGCTTATGCATCAAAGCTTTAAGAAATAAACCAGGTATCCAATCTGCAAGATTTGCAAAAGAAAAGGGTGGTTTTTTTTCTGCAATGAAATTTATTTTAAAAAAAATAAAAAATAAAAAAGTCAAATCAGCAATTTTTGTTTGCAATCTTTCCTACAAATCTCCTGGAGGAAAAATAGTCACCGTTGAAGGAAAGGTTCATGGAAAAATTTCAGATAAAATTTTAGGAAAAAAAGGTTTTGGATACGACCCAATTTTTGTCCCTAATGGAAAAAAGATTACATATGGTCAAATGTCTAAATTAAAGAAAATTAAAATAGATCACAGATATATCGCATTTAAAAAATTAAAAAAGATAATTAAAACTTTATAAATTTATTTTTTTCTGTTTTATAAATATTTAATTCTTGTGATACTTTTTTATCTTTAAAACTAAATGTTCCAATTTTTCCTTCAATTTTACTTTTAAAAGAAAAGTCGTTGACAGTTTGTATTTGCCCATTCACTTTCCAGACGTAATAAATCAACCCTAAAGCATCATAAGTTAAAATAGAGATTTCATTTGGGTAATTTTTAAATTTTTTGTAATATTTTTCGTTATATTTTTTAAATTCATTATAATTAACAGACGGGTAATATAAATTTTTTATTGTATTTTCATAAAATATACTTTCATCGAACCATTGGTTGATTGTGGTGAATAATACATCATTTTGATCAACATCGGTGTAAACCAAAGATGTTAAAACACTTTTGAGGCTGTTTCCAAAGTCAATAATTATAACCGAGTCAAAATTAACATTACCTAAAGTGTACAGCTGCTCTAATCTTTCGAGTTCCTTAATAGATTGTTCGTCTTCTTTATCTTCAAACATTTTTTTTCTTAATTCTAAACTTCTTTTTCTTTGAGAGTAATTAGTTAAAATTTCGATTTCACCAGTTAAAACTTCTGGATTTGGATTGTATGAAAACGTTTTTATGTTACCAAGATTCAGCTTTTTTATTTTTTCTTCAATAAATTTTGAATATTGATTTTTAGGATACATTATGACCGTTTTCTTCTTCTTCTCTTTTTTTATAAAATTTATCAAAGTTGACAGCTGAGATTCTATACTTACACCAATACTTATTATGTTATTTGTAAATTCTGGATTTATATTTGAGGGTGAAATAAAAATTAAATCATTATACTTTTTTGCTTCTTCAAATTCCTCATATGAAACCGGACCAATTACAATTTTTATACCTGCAGATTTAATATCCTGAATAGCGGTATTAAGTTTCTCTTTATTATTAAAACCAGAGTCTCTTGGAACAATAATAACATTTTGGTCGTTTATTTCTTCAAGAGCTAACTGTAATGAATATAAAAGAGAGTTTCCTAATTCACTATGAGACCCACTAAGAGGTGCAAGTAGACCTACTTTTAAGATCTTGTTATGTTCTTTACTTATACTTAAAAGATTAAAATTAAAAAAAAATATTATATAAATTAATGTTAAAATAAACTTGTTTCTCATAAAATGAAATTATCTACTAATAGCTTATATATCGTTTCCACACCTATTGGAAATCTTGATGATGTTACTTTTAGGGCTTTAGAAACATTAAAAAATTCAGACATTATTTTATGTGAAGATACAAGACGATCACTTAAATTGTTAACTCATTTTAAAATAAAAAAAAAATTGATTCCATATCATAAGTTCAATGAAAAAAAACAAGTTGCAAATATTATTAAATATATTAAAGAGGGCAAAATTTTGTCATTAATCTCTGATGCAGGGACACCATTACTATCCGATCCTGGACGGATTTTAATCAATCAATGCATTGAAAATGAAATAAAAGTAGTACCAATTCCAGGAGCATCATCAATAACTACAGCAATGAGTGTATCAGGATTTAAGGATCAATTTTTATTTTACGGCTTTCTACCTAAAACTGAAAATGAACTAAAAAAAACATTAGCATCTTTATCTACAAACTTATTCTCTCAAGTTTTTTTTATTCCTGCAATAAAAATAAACTTTTATTTAAAATTTTTTAAACACCATTATTCTGGTAGAAAAATCTTTATTGCAAAGGAATTAACTAAAATACATGAAACTTTTTTTAGAAATAATATTGATGACCTCAAAACATTTAATTATAAAGTAAAAGGTGAGTTAACTGTAATAATCTCAGAGAAAAATATTGAAAAAAAGGCTCTAAATAAAGAAAAAATTGTTAACAAGGCAAAAAAATATTTAAAAAAATATAGCCTTAAGGATACTGTTGATTTAATTTTAGAGACAGAAAAAATTAATAAAAAAGAAATTTATAAATTATGTTTACAAGTAAAAAATGAAAAAAATTATTAGTATTTATATAATTATTCTATTAACTTCTTGCACCTCAGTTGGAAGGTTCGGAGCTGGTGTAGATATAACTTTTGACCCAAGAACTATTGGTATGCAAATCGATGATACGATAATGCAAAAAAATTTGTCTGCCAGATTAGCGTTAAAAGAAAAAAAATATTTTTTATCAATACAATCAGAAGTTTTAGATGGTAGAATATTTTTGTCTGGAAAAGTAGATGAGCCAGAAGAAAAAATTAAAATAACAAAAATGGCTTGGGAAACTAAAGGAGTTAGAGCTGTAAAAAATGCGATCACTATAAAAGGACAAAGTAATTTTAAAAATACTGCAAAAGATGTTTTAATTACAAGTCAATTAAGAACAGCTTTAATATTTAATAAAAAAACAAAAGCAAGAAATTATACTCTTGAGACTATAAACAAAAATATTTATATTTTTGGAATTGCAATGGACGAAGAAGAAAAAAAAGAAGTTATTGATGAGGCTAATAAAATTTATGATGTTGGTGAAATTTTTCCATCGATCTATTTGGCTACAGAACTAAGCCGAAATAAAATTTAATTAGAATAGTCTATTACACCAGAAGAATAAGAAGCAATTGAAGCCAAGTTTAATATCTCAGACGTACTTGCTCTTAATGGAGCTACTTCGATTGGTAAGCCCAAGCCTATTAAAAGAGGCCCAATTAATTTTCCACCACCAAAAACTTTCATTAACTTAGTTGAAATTGCTGCACTGTGTAATGCTGGCATAATTAAAATATTTGCTTTACCAACAATTTTTGAAAATGGATAAATATCTTGATAAATAGGGTTTAAAGCTACATCAGGCTGCATTTCCCCGTCAAAATCAAAATCGACTTTTTCTTTTTTTAATATTTCGATTGCATCACGAACATGTTTAGTATTTTTGGAAATAGGTTTTCCAAAAGTTGAATGAGATAAGAAAGCTACTTTAGGGTCGAAGCCAAATAAACGAGCCACACGTACACAAGACTTTGATACTTTTACCAATCTTTCAGATGAAGGAAAATCTTTTACATTGGTATCTGCTACAAGAATTGTTTTTCCTTTGGACACAATCATTGTCATACCAAATATTTCTTCACCGGGTCTTGCTTCTACAACTTTTTTAAGTTTCTCAATTGAAGCGGCGTAGTGTCTAATATTTCCAGTTACCATTGCATCGGCATCTTTGCATGCAATCATAGAAGAACCCCAAGCTATACGATCATTTCTAACTAAACGGTCAACATCCCTTTCTAGCTGGCCCTCTCTTTGTAATCTTTTATATAAGTGTTTTACGTATTTTTCTCTTTTTTGTTTATCTGTTGAGTTAACAATTTCAATTTTATAATTCTCATCCAATCCTATTTTCTTTAATTGCTCTTTGATTCTTTTTTCTGCTCCTATTAGTATTGGTTTACCCAATTTATTTTTTCCAAATTCTATTGCAGCCTTAAGCATATTTTCATCTTCTCCTTCAGCAAAAATTACTCTTTTAGGATTTTTTCTAATTTTTGCGTTTATACCTTGCATCAATGACATAGAGGGATCTAATCGATTTAATAGTTGATCTTTATATAAATCAAAATCTTCAATTTTTTTACGAGCAACACCACTTTTAATAGCAGCCTCAGCGACAGCAGCAGGTATCACACTTATGAGTCTTGGATCAAATGTTGATGGAATTATATAATTTTTTCCATATCTCGGTCTATCACCTCCATAGGCTGCAACAACTTCATCAGGTACATTTTCTCTTGCTAAAAGAGCTATAGCTTTTGCTGCAGCAACTTTCATTTCTTCATTTATTGCTTTTGATCTAACATCGAGCGCTCCTCTAAAAATATAAGGAAATCCAATCAAATTATTTACTTGATTAGGATAATCTGATCTACCTGTAGCAATAATTGCGTCATCTCTCACTTCTTGGATTATTTCGGGTTTAATCTCTGGATCAGGATTAGCACATGCGAATATAATGGGATTTTTTGCCATTGATTTTACCATTTCTCTACTAACAACATCTTTAGCAGACAGTCCTAAAAAAACATCAGATCCTTTCATAGCCTCGCCTAAAGTTCTTAATTTAGTTTCAATAGCGTGTGCAGATTTGAATTGATCAATGTTTTTTCTACCTTTGTAAATAACACCTTTGCTGTCGCACATAATTATATTCTCACTTTTGACGCCTGAACTTTTAAATAGATTTGCACATGCTTGTGCAGATGCCCCAGCTCCATTGACAACAATCTTTACATCAGAAATTTTCTTTTTTGAAATATCTAAAGCGTTCATCAATGCGGCAGTAGTAATAATTGCCGTGCCGTGTTGATCGTCATGAAAAACAGGAATATCTAAAACTTCCTTTAACTTTTGTTCTATAATAAAACAATCTGGTGCTGCAATATCTTCAAGGTTAATACCTCCAAACGTGCCACTTATATTTTTTATAGTTTCTATAATTGAGTCTGAGTCGTTATTATCAATTTCAATATCGATAGAGTCGATATCCGCAAATCGTTTAAATAAAACTGATTTTCCCTCCATAACAGGTTTAGATGCAAGAGAACCCAAATTTCCCAAGCCTAAAATTGCTGATCCATTGCTTATAACTGCTACTAAATTTCCTTTGCTTGTATAATCGTATGCAAGGTCAGGATTTTTAGCGATTTCTTTTACAGGTGCAGCAACACCTGGAGAATAAGCTAAAGAAAGATCTCTTTTAGTTGTTAATGGTTTTGAAGAGATAACCTCAATTTTGCCTGACTTTCCCTGTAAATGAAAATCAAGAGCTTCTTTATCAGTATAGTGATCTATTTCTGTTTTTTTTGGCATTTAGTTGAATGAGTATGTAATATAAAAAATGATAATTCACTAAATATTTATGGCTTAATTAAGATTATATATGAACCTTCTCTCTTCAACTTCTATATTTAGTTTTTTTACTCTAATAAGTAGAATTTTAGGTTATCTCAGGGATATTTTGATAGCGTTCTTTCTAGGAGCATCGATATTTGCTGATGCTTTTTTTGTAGCATTTAGACTACCTAATACATTCAGAAGATTATTTGCGGAGGGAACATTTAATGCAGCATTTATTCCAAGTTATACATCAGCAAAAATAGATAACAAAATAAAAGGAAAAAGATTCGCTGACGATATTTTAGGTTCATTATTATTAATTTTAATATTCATAGTTACAGTCGTAGAAATATTTACACCATACTTAATTTACATCATTGCCCCAGGATTTATCGAAAATGAAATAAAATTTAGTCTTGCAGTAGAGTTAACAAGAATTACTTTCCCTTTTTTATTATTTATAAGTCTTTCATCTTTTTTTTCAGGTATTTTAAATTCTAACAATAAATTCGCCGCCGCCGCCGCCGCACCCATCATTTTAAATATCATTTTAATTTTAAGCTTGATTGTTTCATATAAAATAAATCTTAACTTTGCTAAACAATTATCATATGGTGTTACTTTAGCTGGAATATTACAACTTACATTCCTATTTTTTGTCACTTTAAAATTTTATAAACCAAATATAAATTTTAAGTTTAAAGTAGACAATAAAGTTAGATTTTTTTTCAAAAAATTAATACCAAGTGTTTTCTCATCAGGAATTACGCAAATAAATATTTTAATTGGAACAATTATTGCTTCTTTTGAAGCAGGAGCAGTTTCTTATTTATACTATGCAGATAGAATTTATCAAATAAATCTTGCAATAGCGGGAATAGCTGTAGGTACAGTTTCTCTACCTGCTCTTTCAAAGGCATTTAAAAATAAAAATATAAAAAAATTATCAAATATTCAAAACAAGTCTTTTGAACTTTCTTTATTACTATCGATACCAGCAAGCTTAGGTTTAATTTTAGCCTCGGAAGAAATAGTTAATGCTCTATTTGGATATGGATCTTTTTCTTTAGAAGATGTTCAAAAAACAGCTGATGCTTTGAAATATTTTGGATATGGCGTACCAGCTTTCGCACTAGTAAAGATATTATCAAACTTTTTCTTTGCTCGTGATAATACGAAAATTCCTTTTTATATTTCAACAGTTATGGTTGTAATAAATATATCTATAAGTATTAGTTTGTTTTCAAGTTTTGGGTTTATAATTATTCCTATTGCTACTTCTATAGCTACTTGGATAGGTGTTTTATTTTATATTTATCTTTTAAGTCAAAAAAAATCTTTATTGTTAAATATTCAATTAATACCTAATTTTCTAAAAATCTTAGCATCGTCAATAATAATGTGTTTTATTTTGCTTTTAACATTACATAATTATGCAAGTTATTTAGATTACACGTATAAATTCAAAGCAATTTATTTATTATTAATTGTAGGTTTCGCAGGTATTGTTTATTTGTTATCTTGTTACTTATTAGGAATATTAAAAATAAGAAATTATAAAACAAATTAAATGAACAACAATAAATTAGTATTTTCAGGCGTTCAACCTACAGGAAATCTGCACCTTGGTAATTACCTTGGAGCTCTTAAAAATTTTGTTTTATTGCAAAAAGAAATTAAATGTATCTACTGCGTTGTTGATTTACATGCTATTACTGTTTTTCAAAATCCAAGCAAACTAGCAAGTAATGTTCTTGAGACAACAGCTAGTTTTTTAGCGGCAGGTATAGATCCAAACAAAAGCATCATCTTTAATCAATCCGCAGTTTCTGGCCATTCGGAATTAGCTTGGATTCTAAATTGTATATCTAGAATGGGCTGGTTAAATAGAATGACGCAATTTAAAGATAAAGCTGGATCAGATAGAGAAAAAGCTAGTGTAGGATTATATATTTACCCAAATTTAATGGCAGCCGATATTCTTTTGTATAAAGCAACACATATTCCAGTTGGGGCAGATCAAAAACAACATCTAGAGTTATCAAGAGATATTGCTCAGAAATTTAATCATGATTTTAGATGTGAAAACTTTTTTCCACTTCCTGAACCTCTTATATCAAAAAATATTTCAAGAATAATGAGTCTTAGAGATGGCACTAAAAAAATGAGTAAATCCGAAGAATCCGATTATTCAAGAATTAATTTGAAAGATAGCGCAGATGAAATAAATAAAAAAATCAAGAAAGCTAAATCAGACTCAGGACCTATTCCAAATAACTTAAAATCATTAGAAAAAAAACCAGAAGCACTTAATTTATTGACCATTTATTCTGAGCTGTCCAAAAGTAATTTGGAAGACACACTGAAAGAAATGGCTGGAAAAGAGTATTCTTTTTTAAAAACAAAGTTAGCAGAAATTCTAATTAGTGAAATAACACCAATAGGCAAAGAAATTAAAAAATTGTTAGATGATAAGTCGCATTTGAAACAAGTTTTAAAAAAAGGCAGTGAAAAAGCTAGTATAATAGCTGAGGAAAACTTAAAAAATATTCGTGATATAGTAGGATTGATATAATATAAATCTTATATGATACAAATTGAATCAACGCCAAATCCAGACTCTTTAAAATTTATATCTGAAAAAACTATTTCAGCTGTT
>Ga0233444_10000540_pt1 | contig 48916 bp, 47 predicted proteins | sample SI_124_October20_6_FD_182792 | JGI IMG/M metagenome (GOLD analysis project Ga0233444, IMG submission 182792) | Seawater microbial communities from Saanich Inlet, British Columbia, Canada - SI_124_October2016_10_MG | ecosystem: Environmental > Aquatic > Marine > Inlet | place: Canada: British... | reverse complement strand
CAGGGTCGCATCATGGATGTCGCGAACTTCCCGACAGCCAACTTTCAGACAACCGAACCGATCAACTTCGGAGCCATCCCTGCTGATGGCGAGCAGGTCACAGCAACAGCGGTCGGTGAGCTCACACTCAAGGGCGTCACGCAGACCGTCACTGTTGACGTCACGGCACAGGCCACCGGCACCAGCATCGGTGTCCTCGGCAACATTCCCATCACGTTCACCGACTACGGCATCGACAACCCGTCAAACCCAGGCGTCAGCCTGGAAGACGAGGGCATCGTCGAGTTCGTGCTTGTCTTCGAACGCGGCTGACCGACGGCTCACCCAGGCTGCCGGACCATCGTCTAGGTTCGTGGAGATATGAGTACCGCAGCCGATGTCGCTTCGCATTATTCGAACGGGGGCTTGCAGGCGGCGATCGAGTCCGGGCTCGCAGCTTTGGGTAAGACGCTGTCGTCGGCGTCGATTGCCGACCTCGCACCGGTCGATGAGTTTCACATCGGTGGACGTGGGGCGACTGTCGACATCTGCGAGCAACTTGATGTTCAGCCTGGGTCGGCCGTGCTCGACGTCGGTTGTGGAATCGGCGGAACGGCCCGGTTCATCAGCAGCACCTTCGGGTGCGAGGTCACCGGCATCGACCTGACCGCTGAATACGTCGAGGTCGCACGCTCAATCTCGGAGGCAACGCACATGGCCGACCAGTTGACGTTCGAGACTGGCAACGCGCTCGACATGCCGTTCGTCGATTCGGCGTTCGACATCGCCACGCAGCTCCACGTCGGTATGAACATCGATGACAAGGCCGCACTGTTCGCGGAGGTGCACCGCGTCGTGCGGCCCGGCGGGCGATTCGGCGTCTACGACATCATGCGGCTCACCGATGGGAGCCACGCGTTTCCCGTCCCTTGGGCCAGCGATGAGACGATGAGCTTCGTTGCTTCATTGAGCGACTACGAAGCAGCTCTGAAGTCAGCAGGCTTCCGCATCCTCGCATCTCGAGAACGTGGTCAGTTCGCCCGGGACTTCTTCGCTGCGTTGAAACAACACGCGGCGCAGACCGATGGGCCGTCACCGATTGGCCTGCACCTCATCCTGGGCAACGACGCCCCGACCAAGATCGCCAACATGGTCGCTGCTGTGACGGCAGGGACACTGGCTCCGACCGAGATTGTTTGCGAACGGTTGGCGTGACTGCGCCTCGCCCCGACTCGAACCAGAGCGCGAGACTCCCGCGATGGAATTCTTGGATCCGCGTGGGGTGTCGAGTCGAGCAATCGAGCCGTATGGACTTCGTGCTGAGCTGAAAGCGGGAGACACCGTCGCGTTGTTCGCGAACGGATTCCCCGGCTCGGTGGCGTTTCTCGATCATGTGGGCAAGGCACTGTCGCACGAGCTGCCCGGCGTCGAGTTCATCCACCTCGACAAAGGAAACGCCAGCGCGCTGGCCAGCGAGGACCATCTCTCGACGATCGCCGATTCATGTTCTGCTGCCGTCGCGGCCTACGGCCATTGAGGCAGCTGCACCTCCGGCACCGTGCGTGACGGAATCGAAGTAGCTCGACGAGGCAGGGCGGCCGTTGCCCTCGTCACCGAACAGTTCTGGTTGCAGGGTGACTCGGTCGCTGCATCGGCCGGCATGCCCGACATTCCCCGACTGCGTCTCCCGCACCCAGTTGCCGGCAGCGGGCACGATGCAATGGGCCGCGTCGCCGACGGAATCGCAGCTCGCATCGTGGCGGTGTTGCGCGGCGAAGCGGTGCCGGACAACGAGCCGAGCAGCGCTCCGTGAGCAGCGCGACGGGCATGCTCACCGCGACCGACGAGGCCGAGGCGCTCGAGGTCCTCCACCAGAGGGGCTGCACCGACGGGCTTCCGGTTGTCATCCCGACACACGATCGAGTCGCCCGACTCGTGCTTGCCTCAGGCCTCGACGCGGACCTCGATCTCGGAGCGATGGGGCCCGGTGGGGGAGCGGCGACGATTGAGAAGATCGCGACCAACGCGGCGATGGCCGGTTGTCTACCGGACCACATGACGGTTGTCGTGGCCGCGATCCGAGCAATGCTCCAGCCGGCATTCGACCTGGGCGAGATGCAATCGACCACACACTGCACGGCGCCGCTCATGATCGTCAACGGTCCCGTTGTCGACCACTGCGACATTGCAGGCAGCTTCGGCGCGCTGGGTCCGGGTCACCGCGCAAACGCATCGATCGGTCGAGCGGTTCGGCTCTGCATGATGAACATCGGTGATGCTCGTCCTGGTGTGTCAGATATGGCGCTGCTCGGTCATCCGGGCAAGTTCAGTTTCTGTCTCGCCGAAGATGAACAGTCGTCTCCGTGGGAACCTCTGGCCGAGGCGCTCGGCTATTCGTCCGACGATTCTGTCGTCACGATCCTGGGAGCGGAGGCGCCGCACTCCGTCGTGTTTACCAACGATGCCGACGACAACGATTCACCCCAACGGTTGCTGCGTGCGCTCGCAGCGGTCATCGCCAACACGGGTTCGAACAATGCCAACCTCTCGGGCGGAGCCGTTGCCGTGGCGCTGAACCCGGAACACGCCCAGGTACTCGCCGACGCTGGCATGAGCCGCAGCGACGTGCAGGCCGAACTGCAGCGGATGGCGGTCAACACCCGCGGGCAGATTCGCTCGTTCAACACCGGATTCATTGCGGCGGGTAACGACGACGACATCATCCCGGCTGTCCGTCGGCCCGCTGACATCGTGTTGTTCGTCGCTGGCGGCGCCGGGCTGTACTCCGCTGTCTTTCCCTCGTGGGCCGCCGGTGCACACCGCAACACCGTGGTGCACGAAGTCGTGGCGACGGGCGCTGCCTGTGAACTGCCGTGGGCATGAACATCTTCCCAACCCGTTGACAGCTCCGTGACGGCTTGGGATGAAAACAGACTTGCTGGCGGTTAGCGGCGTTCGCCGGTCAGAATGCGTTGAGCGGCGCGGTGAGCGTGCACGCATGCCTCGGCGGGGTGGTCACGCCACTCGGGGAACGTCAGAAAGCCTGCAGCGAACGCGTCTCCTGCGCCGGTGGTGTCAGCCACGTCGGTGATGCCGGTGGCGGGCACCGTGTAGGTGGTGGCTGAAGTGTCTGCTTCCGGAGGGACGCGAATCAATGCGGGGCCAGGCCCATTTTTCACGACAGCGATCGCGTCCGCCGGAAGCCGTTCGAGTCCGAACATGTCCGCCTCAGACTGGTTGGCGAAGACGATGTTGGGTCGCAGACGAGCCACTAAGGCTCTGACGCTGTCGAGTCCCGCGCCAGTCATCAGTGCTGTTGACGACAGATCGAGCGACACCGCGACATCACGGTCGTGGGCCCATCCGATCAGCGTTGCTGCAGTCAACGCCGTCGCACCTTCGATCAAGGAGTAGAGCGGGACGTGCAACGTCGTGATGCCGTCGAGCCACTCCGGGCGAGGGTCATCGAGTTCGGCGCATGTCCGACGGTCGGTGAGCATCGACCGTTCAGCATCAGGCGCAACGAGCACGACGATCGTTCCGGTCGACCCGGATCGGTGGACGAACTGCGTGTCGACGCCAGCGGCCCCGAGCTCGGCGACCAATGCCGCTCCGACTGCGTCGGTGCCGACTTGCCCGAGAAACCGCACCGGTTGACCAAGTACGCCGGCAGTAGCCGCGACGTTGGCAGCACTGCCACCGCGGCGACGCAAGATGATCGACGACGTATCAGTCGCAACGTTGATGGGTCCTGCGAGTTGCACGACGATGTCATCGACCAAGTCGCCGAGAGTTGCGAGCACGCTGCGACTGTAGGCACGAAGACGTCGACCTGCCCGATTCTCAGTCCTCGATGATCGTCAGCTCGACGGCCACCTGGGCCTCAGGCAACAACCCCTCAGCTGACCGGACCGCTTTCTTGACGGGCAGGACGTAGGTCTTCTCGGACGTCGACGGGAAGATTGAGGTCCGCCATGTTGTCGCACCAACCTTGACTTCGACCCGAATCGAGCCGAATCCGTGTGCGGTCGCACCGAAGCGCTCCTCAATGTCGTCGGCATCGGCTTCGGGGAGACTGAGGAAGTACCAGGAGGCCTTGCTCGCCCATTCCCAGAGGTGGGCGGTAAATGAATAGCTCGCGGACACAAATGGCCTGGTGCGCTCAGCTGGCGGCGAGCTCGTCGAACTCGACGGCGATGGCTGTAGCGAGATCGGCGATGTCGTGCATCACGTCGCGATCGCCTGTGATGCCGAAGAACAGCGTGTCAGCGTAGGAAACGACGGCGATCGTGAGCCCCTCGTTGTCGAGAACTTCGACATAGGGGTAGGTCTCGACGAGCGGGGCGCCGCGCAGGTAGAGCGGAATCGGCGGGCCTGGCACGTTGGTGACGACGAGGTTCATCGGAATCTGTCGGCTGACGAAACGCGTCACCATCGGCGCGAGCCGCGGGATGGTGTCGGCGAGTTCAAGGATCGTTTGTGCACCGTCGACCATGACGGACCCCTTGAGCTCGCTCGTCTGCGTGTGGACACGTTCGAGGCGGACGGCGGGGTCGGGTTCGCTGATTGGCAGATCAACGAGGATCAGCGAGATCCGGTTGCCCAACGTGTCGCCGTGCTCGTCATCGGAGCGCAACGACACCGGGACCATTGCCTTGAGGGAGGCTGGCAGCGATGGGGGAGCGTCGACGCGCTCGGACAGAAACCGGCGGAGCGCGCCCGAGCAGGCAGCCAGCACGACGTCGTTGATCGTTGCGTCGTGTCCCTCCCTGATCGTCCGCACCGTTTCGAGCGGCACACGGGCCGACACCCAGCGCCGTTGCGCACCCACGTCGCGGTTCCACGGTGCGGGTGCAGGTTTGACCACGAAGTCGCGGACGGTTCGAACGATGCTCGTCGCGGTACCGATCAAGGGCCGAGGATCGCGCACCGCATCCGCAGCGGCGCGGGCGATCGAGAACGATCGACGAGCTTGATCGGCCATCGATGCGGTCAGCAGGTCTCGAGGTGCTGTGGCGCTGCGCGGCTGCCACGGATCGGCGGGAACGTCGGGAGCCGGGTCTGGCTCGAGGTCGACCAAAGCCATGGCAAGGTCGACGTTCGCAATACCGTCGCCGAGTGCATGGTGGGTCTTGATGATCAGCCCGACTCGATCGTCGGCCACACCGTCGACAAACCACATCTCCCACAGGGGTCGTGCCCGATCGAGCGCGATTGCCTGGACCCGACTCATCAGGTCGAGCAGCTGGTCGTTCCCGCCGGGCCGCGGGAGTGAGGTCAGACGTACGTGATACTCGATGTCGAAGCCCACATCGTCGACCCAGACGGGCCGACCTTGCCCGAACGGGACCTCCATCACGCGCTGCCGGAGTCGCGGCACCCGGTCGAGCCGCCGACCCACGTGGGCCCGGAGCGCATCAAGGTCAATGGCGCCTGTGTCGTTGCGAAGTGCGTCGCCAGCGAACAGCGAGAGAGATCCAACGTGCTGCGGTTCGTGCAGCGTCTCGATCCGGAGAAATACGGCGTCAGCCGCTGTCATTGCGTCGTGTGCCATTCCTCCTCGACCATACGGTGATCGCACGACTTGTTGCTAGGGCCGTTCGGCCCGGCTCGAACCCCACGACGGTTTCCTCTGCAGCGAAACCGGCAGTACTGTCCGGAAGATCCACCGACGCCACCGAGGACGCACCCCATCGTGACCACCACCATCATTCATCACAGCCCGCTGCCCGACGTCGTGATCCCCGACGTCACCATCACCGCGCACGTGTTGCGCAACGCATCAGCGCTACCAGACCGCGTCGCCATCCGCGATGCGGCGGGTACGAGTTCGTACACGTTCGCCCAGCTCGGCGACGCCATTCACTCGCTCGCCGGGGGCCTCGCAGCACGCGGGGTTGCTCCCGGCACGGTCGTTGGTCTGATGGCGCCCAACCTGCCCGAATATGCCGTCGTGTTCCACGGTGTCGCTGTCGCTGGTGGCGCGGTCACCACGATCAACCCGACATACGGGGCAGGCGAAGTCCGTCATCAGCTTCAGGACGCCGGTGCATCGATGCTGTTCACCGTGCCGATGTTCGTCGAGACGGCGCTCGCTGCGATCGAGGGCACCGACGTGACCGAGGTGGTCATCATGGGTGACGCCCCGGCAGGCACGACACCAATGGCCGATGTGTTCGGTGACCCGATCGAGCAAGTCGCAGTCGACCTCGCCACCCACACCGTCGTGTTGCCGTATTCCTCAGGCACGACCGGGCTCCCGAAGGGCGTGATGTTGACCCATCGCAACCTGGTCGCCAACATCGAGCAACTCCAGCATGCGATCAATTACACCGACGACGAAGTGGCGCTCGCAGCGTTGCCGTTCTTCCACATCTATGGCATGCAGGTACTGATGAACGGCCTGCTCGCCAATGGCGTCACCACCGTCACGATGCCGCGTTTCGACATGGTCGAGGCATTGGAAGCGGTACAGAACCTCGGCATCACCCGCTTCTTCGCCGTGCCGCCGATCATTCTCGGACTGGCCAAGCACCCGATCGTCGACCAGTACGACATGTCGTCAGTCCGCCAGATCTTTTCTGGCGCAGCACCCCTCGGCGCCGAGCTGGCCGCCGAGGCAGGCGCGCGACTGGGATGCGAAGTTGTGCAGGGCTTCGGCATGACCGAGCTCAGCCCGGTCAGTCACTGCACGGTGGAAGGTGACTATCGCCCCGGCACCAGTGGCGTCACGGTGTCGAACACGGAGAGCCGGATCGTCGACCCCGGGACAGGCGAGGACCAGCCGGTCGGCGAACGTGGCGAGCTTTGGGTGCGGGGGCCACAGGTGATGATCGGCTATCTCAACAATGCCGAGGCAACAGCGGCCACGATCGACGCTGACGGCTGGCTCCACTCGGGCGATGTCGCCATTATTGATGAACACGGCCACATGACGATCGTCGACCGACTCAAAGAACTGATCAAGTTCAAGGGCTTCCAGGTCGCGCCGGCCGAGCTCGAGGCGCTGCTGATCACGCACCCGAAGGTGGCCGATGTTGCCGTCATCGGGGTGCCCGACGATGAGGCGGGCGAGATTCCGAAGGCCTTCGTCACGGCGGCACCAGGGGAGACCGTGACGCTCGAAGAGATCCAGGAACTGGTGAGCGAACACCTCGTCAGCTACAAGCAGGTCAGGCAGATCGAGGTAATCGACGCCATCCCGAAGAGCGCGGCTGGCAAGATCCTGCGCAAGGAACTCCGAGCACGCTGAGCGCCCGGTCGCTGCCGATGGTGATGTGACGGTCCGCCAACTCATCGGCTGCTCGATGAGTTGCCAGCGACGCCTGGCAGGCAGACTGCCGCCGTGACCAAGACCCGATTCGCTGTTTCTGACCTCACGGGAGCTGACCCGTACAAGCTTGCCACTGGGCTCATCGTTCCCCGACCGATCGGCTGGATCGGGACGATTTCGTCCGACGGAGTACCGAATCTTGCGCCGTACTCGTTCTTCAACTGCATGAGCGGCACGCCACCGACCTTCGTCTTCGCCCCTGGCCGCAGCGTGCGACGCGACACGCTCGACAATGTTCGAGAGGTCGGCGAGTTCACCATCAACATCGTCACCGACGAAGTTGTCGACGCGATGAATTCCACGGCAGCGTCGCACGAGCCTGGCGTGGACGAATTTGTCGAAGCGGGCCTGACCGCCGTGCCCTCAGAATCGATCCGCCCGCCGATCGTGGGGGAGTGCAGGGCGAATATCGAATGCGTCGTCGTCGACATCGTCGACATCGGCCATCCGAAACACGGCAATAGCCTCGTCATTGGCGAGGCCGTCCAGTTCCACGTCGACGAGGCGCTGCTCGACGGCACCCGCGTCGACCAAGCAGCGCTGCGCGCCGTCGGCCGCCACGTTGGCAACGCGTACAGCCGCGCCACCGACCTCTTCGAGATCATGCGCCCTGACTGAAGAATTTGCGCCGAATCGCCGCCGACTTGACCGGACGGCTCTGATCGATCTTGCCTCGGATGGGGTGAAGTCGCCGATTCGCGTCGGAGCGAGGCAGAATAGGGAGCGATGGAGTTCTGGAAGCCACACAAGCTCGCCTCGCCGCACGACGGCCAGATCTTTCTGAAGATCAACGACAAGGTTCGCACGACCGCTGAGGTCCACGGTGTGCCCGTCGGTACCGAAGGCAAGGTCATTCTTGCGAACGGCTTCAACTGGCAGCGCTATCGCGTCCTCTTCGAGAACGGTGCCGAAGTCGGCGACCTTGACCACCGCAATCTCGAACCCATCGGCCGAACGGCCAAGCGCATCGCCAAGCGCGACGCAAAGTAACTCGTTCCACGCGCTGCAACGCTGCAGCGACTCGGCTGATCCCGACAGGCCCGCCGGTAGACTCGCGCCCCTGTGAAGAGTTCTGTAGAGGCCCTCGAGGGCAACCAAGTCAAGCTGTACGTCGAAGTTGAAGAAGCTGAGTTCGACTCTGAGATCGACAAAGCCTTCAAGCTGATCGCCAAGGAAGTGCGCTTGCCCGGGTTCCGCCCGGGTAAGGCGCCCCGCAAGGTCCTCGAAGCGCAGGTGGGTATCGGCCCGGCTCGCGAGCAGGCGCTTCGCGACGGCGTCCCGGAGTATCTCGCGAAGGCAGTGCGTGAGCACGGCGTCGACCTCATCTCGACACCTGAGGTCGAAATCACCGATGGTCAAGAGTCAGGGCCGGTCGAATTCGAGGCCACCTGCACCATCCGTCCGGTTGTCGAGGTGCCCGGTTACGACTCGCTGTCGATCGAACTTCCGGTGCTTGACGTCACCGAGGACGAACTCGATGAGGCGCGTAACGCCGAACTGCGCAAATCAGGCGCACTCGTCGATGCCGATCGCCCCGCAGAGGAGGGTGACTTCCTCACGCTTGATCTCACCGCGACCCGCGACGGTGAGGAAGTCATCGGTCTGAACACCGAGGACTGGAACTACGAGATCGGTCAAGGCTGGGTCAGCGACGATTTCGACGAGCAAGTCACCGGATCAACAGCCGGCGACGAGCTCGCTTTCTCGTCGACGCCCAAGGGCACCGAAGAAGCGGCCGATTTCACCGTCAAGGTCACAGCAGTCCAGAAGATGGACATGCCGGAGATGACCGACGAATGGGTCGCCGACAACACCGGTGAGTTCGAGACCATCGACGAGTGGACCACAGCACTGAAGGAACGCATCAGCGAGCAAAAGCTCAACGGCATGCGTCAGGGTCTCGTGACCAAGATCACCGATGCGCTCACCGGGCTGAGCGAGATCGAAGCTCCCGCGCCGATGGTCGATTCTGACCTCAACCAGCGGGTGCAGAACACGATGCAGCAATTCCAGGCCCAGGGCATCGACTTCGGCCAGTGGATGGAGATGACCGGACAGGAACCCGAACAGTTCATTGAGTCGATGCGGGGCCAGTCCGAGCAGGCCGTCAAGAGCGACCTGGCGCTGCGTGCCGTCGCTGCCGCCGAAGACTTCGAGGTCGAGGACCACGAGATCGAGGGCGAGTACGCCCGCATGGCAATGCAGTACGGCCAAAAGGCCAAGGAGATCCGCAAGGCGTACGAGCAGAACGATGCGGTCTCTGAGCTGCTTGCACAGATCAAGAAAAACAAGGCGCTCGACTGGCTCGTGCACAACGTCGACTTCGTCGACGAGAACGGCGCAGCGCTCGATCGTGACCTGGTGCTTGGCCATACGCACGACGAAGACGGCAACCACACTCACGACCACAACCACGACGAAGAAGGCACGGACGAGACGTCCGAGGAAGCAGCAGAGTCATGAATCTCCCCGCCGACAAGTACGCCGCTCAGAACTACCTGGTCCCCAATGTCATCGAGCAGACCAGTCGTGGCGAGCGCGCCTCCGACCTCTACAGCCGGATGCTCAAGGACAACATCATCTTCCTGCAGACGCCGGTCGACGACCAGATCGCCAGTCTCATCTGTGCGCAGCTGATTCACCTCGAGTCGGAGAACCCCGACAAGGACATCAGCATTTACATCAACAGCCCTGGTGGCGACATCACGGCGTTGTTCGCGATCTACGACACGATGCAGTTCATCAAGAACGACATCGCGACGATCTGCCTCGGCCAGGCAGCTTCGGCAGCCGCTGTGCTGCTCGCCGCTGGTACGAAGGGCAAGCGGCTCGCGCTGCCGCACTCACGAGTGTTGCTGCACCAGCCGTCAGGCCAGGTCGGCTACGGCCAGGTCACCGATCTTGAGCTGGCCGCAAAAGAAATTCTGCGGATGCGTGAGATCCTGGACGGCATTCTCGCTCACCACACCGGTCAGCCCATCGAGCGCATCCACGCTGATACCGACCGTGATTTCGTGATGGAAGCGAATGAGGCGCTGGAGTATGGCATCATCGACACAGTGATCTCGTCGCGTGAGACGGTGACCGGGACGGCCCGATCCGCTGACCTCGGGTTCTCGGCGGTATCCACGACTCGAATCGGCAGGTGGGGCACAATGTCTCGCTCCCGGCCAGCTCGGTCGGGCAGAATGCAGAACGACGAACTCGTTGGATGTTGAGGGGTAACAACAGTGGCCAAATTCGGTGACACAGGCGAACTGTTGAAGTGTTCGTTTTGCGGTAAGTCGCAAAAGCAGGTCAAGAAGCTCATTGCGGGCCCTGGCGTCTACATCTGCGACGAGTGCATCGATCTCTGCAACGAGATCATCGAAGAGGAACTCACCGAAACGGCTGAGCTCAGCTTCGACAACCTGCCGAATCCGCGTGAGGTTCGAGCTTTCCTCGATGATTACGTCGTCGGTCAAGTCGAGGCCAAGAAGATCCTCGCCGTATCCGTCTACAACCACTACCGGCGCATTCAGTATCAGAGCCAGGCCACCACGGTCGGCCGACGCGACGAAGTCGAATTGGCCAAATCGAACATTCTGCTGCTTGGCCCGACCGGTTGCGGCAAGACCCACCTCGCGCAGACACTTGCCCGCCAGCTGAACGTGCCGTTTGCGGTCGCTGATGCGACGGCGCTCACCGAAGCGGGCTACGTCGGCGAGGACGTCGAGAACATTCTGCTCAAGTTGATCCAAGCAGCCGACTTCGACGTCAAGCGTGCCGAGACAGGCATTGTCTACATCGACGAGATCGACAAGGTCGCACGGAAGAGCGAGAACCCGTCGATCACGCGTGACGTCTCGGGCGAAGGTGTCCAACAGGCGCTGCTGAAGATTCTGGAAGGTACGTCTGCCTCGGTCCCGCCCCAGGGCGGACGCAAACACCCGCACCAAGAATTCATCCAGATCGACACCACCAACGTCTTGTTCATCCTCGGCGGCGCGTTTGCCGGCCTCGAAGAGATCATCGAACAACGCATTGGTCACAAGGGCGTTGGATTCAACGGCACTGTGCGCAGCCAGGTCGAGCGCGATCCCGGCGAACTGTTCGCCCAGGTGCTCCCTGAAGACCTCGTGAAGTTCGGCATGATCCCCGAGTTCATCGGCCGTTTGCCGATGGTTGGCGCCGTGCGCAGCCTCGACCAGAAAGCGCTGGTGAGTATTCTGACCGAGCCGAAGAACAGCCTGGTCAAGCAGTATGCAAAGGTGTTCGAGTTCGAAGATGTCGAGCTGGAGTTCACCGAGGACGGCCTCAATGCCATCGCCGATCAGGCACTGCTCCGTGCGACCGGTGCCCGCGGTCTACGCGCGATCCTGGAAGAAGTGTTGCTCGAGACGATGTATGACCTTCCGGGCCGGGAAGACATCGGCAAGGTCGTCATCGACCGCAAGACGGTCATCGACAAGGTCAACCCAACCTTGGTGCCGCGTAAGCCGGCGCGCCAACGCAAAGCCGCCTCCTAGGCACAACTTCTGACCGCGGGTTCTGGCCGCGAGCGGTGTGTCATCTCGGAAACCGTTTCGCTGCCCGTAGATTCTTCTTGGTGAGGTTCAACCTGTCATGACGGAAGCCTTCACGATGACTGAGGCACTGCGGTATCTCGACGATCATGCGTCGTATCAGAAGACGGGGCGTATCGATTCGCCATCGACCGAAGTGATTGAGGCGTTCTGCTCAGCGATGGGCGATCCGCAGCACTGTGCGCCGGTCATTCATGTCACGGGAACCAATGGCAAGGGTTCGACGGTGCAAATGATCTCGCGCATGCTGGAAGCTGCGGGCCTGACCGTCGGGACATACACGAGCCCGCATCTCGAGCACATCAACGAGCGGATTCGGCGTAACGGCGAGCCGATCAGCGACGTGGAACTCGCCGAGGTCGTGGGCGCCGTCGCTGAACTCGAACCCGTAGTGGGACTCTTCCCGAGCTACTTCGAGGTGATGACTGCTGCAGCGTTCCGCTGGTTCGCCGACACCGCTGTGGATGTCATGGTCATCGAAGTGGGCATCCTCGGTCGGTGGGATGCGACGAATGTCGTCAACCCGACGGTTGCAGTCGTCACCAACATCGGCATGGACCACAACGAGTTTGCTGGCCCCACACTTGTCGACGTCGCCACTGAGAAAGCCGGGATCATCAAGCCCGGCTGTGCCGCAGTGATCGGTGAGACGCGTCCTGAACTCGTGGAGATCTTTCAGGCGGCGGGCGCGGCATCGGTGATCGTGCGCGGCGACGACTTCGAAGTCGAAAGCAATGCCCTGGCACTCGGTGGCCGCATGCTTGACATCCGCACACCGACGACCATCTATCCCGATGTGTTCATCCCGTTGCACGGCGCGTACCAGGGTGTCAACGCAGCCGTCGCCCTGACCGCCGTCGAGATGTTCTTTGCGGCGCCTCCATCTGAAGAGATCGTGACCGAAGGCATGGGCGAAGTCGCAATGCCCGGTCGCTTCGAGGTGCTCGGCCGGCAGCCCCTCACGATCATTGACGGTGCGCACAACCCGACCGGCGCCGACACGTGCGCCCAAGTGTTCTTCGACGACTTCCATCCAGACGGTCGACGTCTCCTCGTGTTCGGCACGCTGCGCGATCCGGGCGAGATGCTCGCGGCGCTCCGCGCTGATGAGTTCGACATGGTCTTCGCGTGCACAGCACCGTCGCCGCGCGGCGTCAACGTGCGCGAAGTCGTTGAGGCTGCCAAGGCCCTCGGTTGCGACAACATTGCTTCGTTCGACACGGTTGAAGATGCTTGCGTTCGGGCCATGGAGTATGCCGACGGCGACGACGCTGTGTTGGCCACCGGGAGCTTGTACACCGCTGGCGCAGCTCGCGCTGTGTTGCAGCGCCACGCGAACTGACCAACGCTGGCCTGCCATCTCGGCTCGGCCTGTCCATTCTTGACGCGAGGTGAACTGGACGAGGGAGAGCAAACGAGCGCGGGTTGCTGTTTGCCACCGATAGCTTTGATGGCCATGTCTGATCGCACACTCGTCCTCCTGAAGCCCGACACCGTGGAGCGCAAGCTCATCGGTGCGGTCACCTCGCGTTTCGAGGCGAAGAACCTTGACGTCGTTGCAATGGAGCTCCGTCAGCTCGACGCAGACACCCTGGCTCGTCATTACGAAGAGCACGTCGGCAAGGGCTTTTATGGCGAACTCGTCGAGTTCATGAGCCGCGGACGCGTCGTCGCTATGGTCATCGAAGGCCCGGAAGACACGTGGGAAGTGGTGCGCAACATGATGGGCGCGACCAACCCGCGGAGCGCTGCGCCTGGAACCATTCGCGGTGACCTCGGCATTCTCTTCACCGAGAACCTCGTGCACGGCAGCGACTCACTCGAGTCGGCCCAGCGCGAGATCGGCATCTTCTTCCCGAATCTGTAACATTCCGCCGCCCTGGTACGGTGACCGGGAACGAGGTGCGACGTCGTTGGTGTCGCGCACCTCCACAGCACTCGAATTTTCAGCTCGCGAAGGGAGGGCCAGAATATGGCCCGCAATAACCCGCTCAGCCTGGGGCGTGACCTCGCCATCGATCTCGGTACGGCGAACACCCTCATTTATGTTCGTGGCCAAGGCGTCGTTCTCGATGAGCCGTCGGTCGTGGCGATTAACGTCAATGACGGGCGTCCGGTGGCCGTTGGCCTTGAAGCCAAGCGCATGATGGGGCGCACGCCCAATCACATCAAGGCGATTCGTCCGCTCAAGGACGGCGTCATTGCCGACTTCGAGGTGTGCGAAAAGATGCTTCGCTACTTCATCCAGAAGGTGCACGCGTCGAAGTGGAGCAAACCGCGCATGGTGATTTGTGTGCCGTCGGGCATCACCGGCGTCGAGCAGCGCGCAGTGCAAGACGCTGCGGAATACGCCGGTGCTCGCAAGCCGGTGCACATCATCGAAGAACCGATGGCTGCGGCAATTGGTGCGGATCTCCCCGTGCACGAACCGTCCGGCAACATGATCGTCGACATCGGCGGCGGCACCACCGAAGTGGCGGTCATCTCGCTCGGTGGCATCGTCACCGCACAATCGGTGCGTGTCGCCGGTGATGAACTTGACGATGCTGTGCTGCAGTACGTGAAGAAAGAGTTCTCCTTGGCGATCGGCGAACGAACAGCCGAGGAGATCAAGATCCAGATGGGCTCGGCATGGCCATTGGAAGAAGAGCTCACAGCCGACATCCGCGGCCGCGACCTGATCTCAGGTCTCCCGCGCACGATCCATGTGACCACCGAACACATCCGCGAAGCGCTTGCAGAGCCGATCAACGCCATCATCGATGCCGTGAAGACCACGCTCGACAAGACCCCGCCAGAACTTGCGGCCGACATCATGCAGGACGGCATCATGCTCACGGGCGGCGGTGCGTTGCTCGGTGGTCTGGATGAGCGTTTGGCGCACGAGACCGGGATGCCGATCCGCGTTGCCGCCGAGCCGCTGTACAGCGTCGTCATCGGCTCAGGTCGAGCTCTCGAGAACATTGATGCCATGCGCGGTCTGATGTCACTCGGCGGCGAGAACTGATTCGCCCGCGCCCGCTGCGTTCCCGAATCGTGGAAGATTTCTGAGATGGCGATCTACACAGTCGGACGACGCCGCGTCATCGTTGCGCTGCTCTTGACTCTCGTCCTGCTGCTGACGCTGGACCTGCGCGGCAACCCTGTCCTCGATCGTGTCCGCGACGGGTTTGCTCGTGCGATGGCGCCGATCGAATCAGCGACGGATGTCATCACGACGCCCGTGAGCCGAGCATGGAATGGCGTCACTCAGTACGACGACTTGGAACGTGAAAACGAAGCGCTGCAGGACCAACTCGATCGGTTGATCGGCACACAGGCGACCGCTCGCCTGTCGGTGGAGGAGGCAGCGGAGCTGAAGGCGCTGCTCAGCCTCAATTCTCTTGCCGGCATTCCGACCGAGGTCGCCAAGGTCGTTGGCGCGTCGTCGAACAACCTCGACCAGATCATCGAGATCGACATCGGCCGAACACGTGGTGTCCGTGTCGGCATGCCCGTGGTGAACCAGGCGGGCCTCATCGGAAAAATCACCAGTGTCACCGACAACACAGCGAAGGTGATGTTGATCACCGACTCCAGGTACGTGGTCCCGGTGCGTGTGCAGGCCGCTCCAGCTGCAGATCTGGGTCCGACGGACACCCGCCCCTCGGGGCGGACCAACGAAGAACTCGAGGACCTCGTGGCGACCACGCTGGTCACCGATGTGCTTGCATCCGAGTCGTCGTTGCCGCAGAACGACGGAGCAAACGGTGACCCGGCCAGCGTTGATGACCCCACTTCGGGGGACCTGCCGGTCAACGCGACGTCGACGACACTCGACCCCAACGATGGAGAGAGCCCCGCCGGGGCGTTACCGGTCGATGGCGAGGTCATCGAGACCACGACAACAACGACGACGACAACGGTGCCGAACCTGACGGCGAAGGAGTTCGGTGCGCTCGAAGGGCGCGGGCGGGGGTTGATCCCGCAGATTCGGTTCTTGCAAGACAACCCGAGTCTCGCGGTGCTCCAGGAAGGCGACCTCGTCGTCACCGCTGGGGGCTTCGACAGCCTTGCGCCGCCCGACATCCCGATCGGTGTGGCCGTCAACCGTGCCGACCGATCCGGCCCCGGCGGTCCGCTCCTCGATGTGCAGCCGTACGCCGACGTGACACGCTTGAACTTCCTGCGGGTCGTGCTCTACACGCCGCTGTCCGAAGTCGAGCGGGAGTGACATCACCCGACCGCCTCGGAGCGGGCTGATGTTGGCGGCAATCTGGCAAGGTCCCGTCATTCGGCTGATCCCAGTTGGCATGCTCTTGCTCGCCCTCCAACGGTCGTTGTTTGTTGAGATCACGATCGCAGGCGTGACCATTCAGGTGGTGCTGGCGCTTGCCGCCGCTGCAGGTGCCGCCGGGGGATCCGAGCGCGGGGCCATGGCCGGCTTCGTTCTCGGTGTGATGTACGACATGTTGGAAGGCCTGCCGATTGGTTCGACAGCGATCCCGATGACGATTGCCGGAACCGTTGCTGGATTCCTGGCCATCATCGTTGCCGAGCCGCACTGGTGGTTGGCGATGCTCTTCACAATGATGGGGGCAGCTGTCGGCGAGGTGATGGTGCCGGTCACCCGGTTGTTCATTGGGGCGAGCGACCCTTTTGAGCCGCGACTCACACTGATCGTGCCCGTTGTGGCGATTGCTGCAGGTGTTCTCTCGCCGCTGTTTGTTCCGTTGGCGCGGTGGTGCCTCCGGATCCGAAGTGCGGAGTGGGTCGCCCCGCCGCGCGAGCCGACGCTGTGATGCGGCGCCGTGAGGAACACCCTCCGGCGCAACGTTTGGTGAACAGAGGATGCCGCGCTCACCCGGCGACTCTGCACGGCTACATTGCGGTTCTGTGAAGAACGACCACCGAGGCCTGGCGCGACCGCGGTCGATCGACGTTGAGAAAAGGGCACACTGACGCAATGGCAGTCGATAAACGCGCCACCCGGTTGGGTGTCCTCGCTCTTGTCGGGACCCTGCTGTTCTCGCTCGTCGGAGCGCGCCTCTGGTTCCTCCAAACCGTTGAAGCCGAAGCGCTCCAGGAGCAGGTTGATACCACCAAGCTTCGGACTCGAGCGTTGTTGCCGCAGCGCGGTCGCATCTTCGACGCCGACGGCCGAATCCTTGCTGACAATCAGCGATCGCTGGCGGTCACCGTGGACTGGGAGCTGCTCCGTCGGGACAGTGACCGCGAGGAGATCTTCCGGAGACTCTCAGGATGGGTCGACGTTGCTGTTGAAGACATGGAGCGACGCTACGAGCGCGGGATCACTGACACGCTGCTCCCGATGCCGGTGGCCGAGGGGCTGAGCGAAGCGACGGCGATCGCGATCAAGGAACGTGTGGAAGACCTTCCTGGCGTGGAGATCGTTGAAACGTCGACACGCACGTACCCCTATGCGCCGCTTGCGAGCCATGTCGTTGGCTACATGGGTGCCATCACCGCCGAGACCAAGGACCTGTACGTCAGCAACGGCTACACCCAAAGCGAGCGCGTTGGCCAATTCGGCATCGAGCTGAGCATGGAACAAGAACTGCACGGCGTGTCGGGTTACGTCAAGTACGAAGTCGACAACACCAGTCGCATTATCCGTGAAGTCGAGCGGGTCCCTCCGGTCAACGGCCGAGACATCCAACTCACGATCGACCTCGATCAGCAGCAATACGCTGAGCAGGCACTCGAGACGCAGCTCAAACTCAGGCGACAGGCCACTGCGACGAATCCGCTCGATCGCGAGAACGAGTTCAAGACACGCGCGTTCTACGAAGTCGATGCCGAGACCAACATCAAGGAGTACTACCCTGAAGAGGTGCCCTTCAAGGCGCCGGCGGGTGCTGTGGTCGTCCAGAACTGGGAAACCGGCCAGATCATTGCGCTTGCCTCGTATCCAACCTTCGACAACCGTTGGTTCGAGTCGGATCTCAGCGGCGGGAAATTCGAGGAGATCTTCGACGCCACCGATATCGAAGCGCTGGAGTACGACGACGAGGGTGAGGTGATCCCCGAGTCGGTCAAGACCGACCCTGATCGATCAACACTCGTCAACAGGGCAATCCAAGGCCGCTACAACCTCGGATCGACCTTCAAACCCTTCACTGCGTATGCCGCATTGTCGACCGATCTCCTTTCCACGAGCGACCGCTACCAGGACCAGGGCACGTACAGAATGCAGTCGGTCGACAGCGACAAGTGCGCCTCTGGCCTCGTGCGGTGCGTCTACAAGAACGCCACCTGTGGCAATGGGCGGCCATGCGTCTACGGATCAGTCGACGTCGAGACAGCGCTCGCCGTCTCGAGCGACGCGTTTTTCTATCGCGTGGGTGAGTTGATCATGGAGAACAACGAGCAGAAGGACCTGATGCAGCAGCAGGTCGGCCTGTTTGGCTTCGGTGAGAAGACGGGAATCGACCTACCGTTTGAATTCGCCGGCACGGTGCCTGATCGAGAGCTGAAAGAGGACTACGCCAGGCGCGGCGTCATCAGCGAGGATGAGGGCAGCGGGTACTTCACCGGCGACAACGTGCAGCTGGCCATCGGACAGGGCTTGTTGTCGGCAACGCCGCTGCAACTCGCAACGGGCTACTCGACGATTGCAAACTTCGGGTTCGTGATGAAGCCCGAGATCATCAAGGCGGTCTACGACGCGGGAGTGCCCGACGCTGCAGTGCAGGGCTTTGTCGACATCTCCCGGGCCCGCTTCGCCGAGGAACCCAACATTGAGGGCGAGGTGATCCGCCAGGTTCCGATGCCGGCCAACATTCACGATGAGATTGATCGAGGTCTTCGACGCGTCGTCCGGACCGGTGGTGGAAACACGAGCGACTTTTACCACAGCGCAACGGGGGAGAAGCTCTTTTTCGACTACCCGAGCAGCGCCATCCCGGTCGCGGGGAAGACCGGAACCGCCCAGGGGCGGAACAATTTCCCGTGGAACGATTCCTCTGCATTCACGGCGTACAGCATCGACTCGTCTCGGCCGTACACCGTGAGTGCGTACCTCGAAAAGAGTGGATACGGGGCCACCGCAGCGGGACCGGTCGTCAAGTGCATGTTCCTCCAGATGTCAGGGATTGCGCCGGCCGACTCCGTCGAACTCTCGACCCCGCTCAACGTTGACCAGACGTTTCCGGCCGCACCGAAAAAGCTCGCCGACACCAGTTGCTTCTCGCGTCGCAACTAATCGGCAAGACTGAGCACGTGGGCATCGAAGCAACCGGAGGAACCGCCTGATGGCGACTTCCTTCCTGACGCGCAAGCCCGACTCTGGGCTCGGCAATATCGGAGCCAGCCCAGCGGACCCCAGCCGCAACATCGACTGGGTCTTGATGTCCGTTCAGATGATTCTGACCGTTGCCGGCTGCTTCGTCGTGTTCTCGGCATCACGCACGCGCGTGGTCGATGATCCCTACGCCTTTGCCACTCGCCAGGTCATCTTTGCCATCGTTGCGACAGCCGTGATGGCGGTGGTGATGGCCTTCGATTACGAGAGTTGGAAGGAGCGCGCCACATTCTTGTACGGCTTGACACTGGTCGTGCTCGTGTTGCTGATCCTGCTCGGTGTGGCAGGCGGTCAAGACCGAATCTCATTCGACCTCGGCCCGTTCAACGTGCAACCGGCTGAGATGGCCAAGTTCACCACGCTGCTGATGCTGGCGGTCTATCTCGCCCAGGAGCGCAGCGACGAGGTGTCATACCCGCGTTTCCTCGGTGGGCTGATGATCGTCGGAGTGCCTGCGGTGCTCATCGTCCTCCAACCGGACCTCGGGTCGGCGTCGGTCATCATCTCAATGGCCATGGGTGTCCTGCTCGTCGCTGGTGCCAAAGTGCGGTATATCGCATTGATTTCTGTGCTCTCCATCGCAACCGTCGCTGCGGCGTTCTTTGGCCGCCTCGTCGATCGCTACCAGATCACCCGGCTCGAAGCGCTCATCAACCCGGACGGCATTGACTCCGATTTCACGTATCAGGCCGAGAATGCAATGCGTGCGATCGGCACGGGCGGCGTGTGGGGCAAGGGTTGGTTGCAGGGGCCGCTGACGAACGGACGCGACATTCCTGTGATGTGGGCTGACTTCCCCTTCGCTGCTGTCGGCGAGCAGTTCGGCCTGGTCGGTTGTGCTGCCATGTTGGCGCTGTTCGGCGTGGCGCTGATCCGAATTTGGAGGATTGCGCACCTCTCGCGTGACCTCCTCGGTACGTACATCTGTGCCGGCGTGTTTACGATGTTGCTCTGGCAGATCTTCCAGAACGTTGGGATGACCTTGCAGATCATGCCGGTGACTGGCCTGCCGCTGCCGTTCATTTCGTACGGTGGGTCAAGCCTGATCGTCTATTTCGCCATGTTCGGTCTCGTGCAGTCCGTACATATGCGCCGGATGCGTTGATTTCACCGAGAGAGATCGGTCCGTAGCTGGCTGACCCTCACCTGGCTTGGGCGTGTGCTCCGGTAGATTGAGGAGATGGCCAGACTCACCGCATCCGACGCGTTGGTGACGGGGCCACATCAACAGTTCGAATACGCCGGGATCGAGCGCGACCATCACTCGCTGCACGTACCTGCTCCGGAGAACGCCTGTGCGCTTCTCCCCAGAAGGGAACTTCTTCAACATGGATCACACCAACGACAGTACGAACGCGGCTCAGACCGGCTCGGACAGCGCTGAGCCAGGCGGGCAGGGCAAGCAGCGAAAGCGGGGATCACGAGGCGGCCAGAACCGGCGCCCCGCGGGCGAAGCCAACGAGTCGGCATCGAACGACAAGAACGACATTGAGCTCCCCGAGCGAATCAGCGAAGGCCAGCCGTCTGCTGAGGCATCCGAACGCGGTTTGGTGCGCAAGCCCCAGATCGGTGACACGATGCCGATTCCGTCGTCACCTCCGCCCGGAATCTCCCGGCAGTCGGAGGGCGGGAACGAGGGCGACGCACCCAAGAAGAAGCGCAATCGGCGTGGCAAAGGCGGCGGCGGCAACTCCGAGCCTGGCGAAGCGCGCGGCAACGATCAGCCCAAGGGCGCCAAGCAGCGGACCAAGCAGGGCGACAAACAGAGCGACGGCCAACGCAAGAAAAGTCGCGGTGGTCGCGGTGGTCGCGGCAAAGGCGGCACGCAGCAGTTGGACGACGCGTGGCTCGAACAACGCCGGGGACGCGAACGCAACGGCAAGCCGATCGGACGCTATTTCATGTGCGTGCAGTCACGTCCGGGGATGGCCCAGGTGGCCGTGCTCGAAGGGCGGAATCTGATCGAACACTACGTCAGCCGGCCAGCGGACGACGTCGCACAAATCCACGGCAACGTGTACATCGGCAAGGTCCAGAACGTGCTGCCCGGTATGGAGGCGGCGTTCGTCGACATCGCCACCCCGAAGAATGCGGTGCTGTACCGCAGCGACGTGCAGTACGACCCGGCCGACATCGAGCAGAAGGGCAGCAACGCCCGCATCGAGGACATTCTCAAGAACAAGCAGCTCATCCTCTGCCAGGTCACGAAGAACCCGATTGCACACAAGGGCGCCCGTCTCACGCAAGAGATCTCGCTGCCCGGTCGATTTGTGGTGTTGATTCCCAATTCCCAGACGTACGGCATCTCGAAGCGCCTTCCCGACGACGTGCGCAAGCGGCTCCGCGGGATTCTCGACCGGGTGAAGCCCGAAGAACACGGTCTCATTGTTCGAACCGCGGCGGAGTCGGCGACCGAAGAAGAACTGACCGCCGACATGACCATTCTGCTCAACGAGTGGGAGCAAATCGAACGCAAGGCGGCCAAGGCACAACGGCCGACGTTGCTCTACCGCGAGCCCGAGTTGGCTGTGCGTGTTATTCGCGAAGAGTTCAACGCCGACTACCGCGGTGTCATCATCGACGACAAGCGGTTGCATGAGGATGTCCACAGCTACGTGGCTGCGTTCAATCCGGACCTTGCCGACCGCATCGAGTACTACGACGCGGAAAAGGAAGGGCTCTCGCTGTTCGAAAAGCACCACGTGCACGAACAGGTCCACAAGGCCCTGGACCGCAAGGTCTGGCTGCCGTCGGGTGGCTCGCTCATTATCGAGGGAACCGAAGCGCTCACCGTGATTGACGTCAACACTGGCAAGAATGTCGGCAAGTCAAACCTTGAAGAAACTGTCTTCCACAACAACATGGAGGCCGCGGTCGAGGTCGCCAAACAACTCCGGCTGCGTGACATCGGTGGCATCATCGTCATCGACTTCATCGACATGGAGATTCGGGAGAACCGCGGCAAGGTCGTTGAGGCGCTCCGTAACTCGCTGGCGCGGGACAAGACGCGGTCGCAGGTCTTTGACGTCTCCGAGCTTGGCCTGGTCGAGATGACTCGGAAGCGCATCGGTGAAGGCCTCCTCACCGAGTACAGCGAGATCTGTCCCGACTGCGACGGTCGCGGTGTGGTTGTCGACTACTCGATGCTGGAATGACGTCGTTGCGCTCGCTGCTCTAGAATCGCAGCATGGAGATCCAGATCACCGACGATGCTCGCAAGGTCTTGGAGAAGAAGGGCGGCACGATGTCGATTGACTTCATCCGCCCCACCGGTTGAGGCAAGGTCGCCGAGGTGTCGGTCGACACCAATGTCAAGAATAAGAACCTGGCTCCCTATCGCCGGTTGCGTCATGACGACTTTCGCATCTTGATCACGCCCCAGCTCGTCGGCATGGCGGCAACGATGCGCATCGTCACAAAGGGCAAGGTCGCCAAGTCGTTGACGGTTGAGTTCCAGTCCGTCCCTGGCGCCCCGGGTGCCGATGGGGATGCCTGCTGTATCTAGATTTGGCAAATGGCTGACCTTCTTGCGCTTTCATCGGAGATCATCGACAACGGGTTGACCGATCGACCCTTCAATCGAACCAGCAATGAACTCAGCGAGATCGGCGACGGCCTCGCGGTGGTCGAGAGCTTCAGCCACAGCGTGGTCGTCGACTCCGGTGACGGGCTGATCGCCTTCGACGCGTCACATGCGATGACCGGCGAGAAGGTGGTCAAGGCCATCAAGGGCTGGAGCGCCCAACCGGTGAGTCACCTCGTCTACACCCACGGCCACGCCGATCACGTCGGCGGCAGCGTGGCGTTTGGTGCTGAGTACGGCGACATGACCGTGGTCGGTCATCGCAACGTCGAGCGCCGGTTTGAGCGGTATGCCGAGACCAACGACTGGAACGTGCAGATCAATGCCCGCCAGTTCGGTGGGGTCAAGGGCGACTTTGGGATGGGCGACTTCCCCGAATTCATTCCGAACAACACGGCGCGCCCCAACCATGTGGTTGACGACCACGACACGCTCCAGATCGGGTCGCGCACGATCGAACTGCACCACGCCCGCGGTGAGACCGACGACCACTTGTGGGCGTGGATGCCTGAGGAGAAGTGGATGGCGGTCGGCGACTTCGTCATCTGGAACTTCCCGAACGCCGGCAATCCGCAGAAGGTGCAGCGATTCCCGATCGAGTGGGCCGCTGCGTTGCGCGAGATGATCGCCAAGGAGCCCGAACTGTTGCTTCCCGCGCATGGGTTGCCGATCGAGGGCCGAGCCCGGATCGCCGGCGTGCTCGACGACATTGCCACGGCGCTGGAACTGATCGTGCGCGAGGTGATCGACATGATGAATGCCGGTGAGGTGCTCGACACGATCGTTCACTCGGTCACCGTCCCCGACGATTTGCTGTCGAAGCCCTACTTGCGGCCGCTCTACGATGAACCGGAGTTCGTGGTGCGTGGCGTGTGGCGCCAGTTCGGCGGCTGGTGGGACGGCGCGCCAAGCCGCCTCAAGCCGGCCCCTGATGCCGTGCTGGCGACTGAACTGGCTGAACTGGCCGGTGGCGCCGGAAGGCTGATCGAACGAGCACAGGTCGTCGCTGAACAGGGAGAGTTCCGGCTTGCATGCCACCTTGCCGATCTGGCCGGGTGGGCTGCTCCTGCCGACGGCGGTATCCATCGACAGCGCGCCATCATCTATCGCGCCCGACGCAAGCAGGAGACTTCGCTGATGGCGAAGGGGATCTTTGCCGGAGCCGCCCGGGAGTCCGAAGAGGTCGCCGGCGACGAGACGTGACCGGCGTCCGTCGATCTCGATGACCAGCGCGCGAGCAATAGTGCAATCACGCCGTTAGCATCGCTTCTCGCTATGTACGCAGTAATCGCCTCAGGCGGCAAGCAGGAAAAAGTGGCCGAAGGCCAGCGAGTGCAGCTCGAACTGCTCGGCGCGGACGAAGGCAGCGACGTGTCGCTGACCCCCGTCATGCTCGTCGACGGCGACACTGTTCTTGCCACGGCTGACGAGCTCGCAGGAGCTTCAGTCACCGGCAAGATCGTTGGTCGGGCCGCTGGCCCGAAAATCAACGGCTACACCTTCAAACGCCGCACCAACAACCATCGTCGCTACGGCCACCGTCAAAAGTATGACGTGGTCGAGATCACCAGCATCAAGAAGGGCTGATCGCACATGTCAAAGACAAAAGGTGGCGGTTCCACACGGAACGGCCGTGACTCCAACGCACAGCGCCTCGGCGTGAAGGTGTTCGGCGGATCTGAGATCCGTACGGGTGCCATCATCGTTCGCCAGCGCGGCACGAGGTTCCATCCCGGCAACAATGTTGGCAAGGCCAAGGACGATTCGTTGTTCGCGCTGACCGACGGCGTCGTCGAGTTCGGCAACCACAGGGGCCGCAAGGCCGTTGCAGTGGTTCCCCACACCGACTGATTCATCGAACCCGAAAACGACGAAGGCCGGGCTGCACAGCCCGGCCTTCGTCGTTTTCAATCATCGTTCACTGGTTGCTCCATCCGGTGCCAGGCACCAGATGGAGCGACCAGCGGGTTTACAGTGCAGCCTCGAGCTGGTCGACGGCCTTGGTGAGCTGAGCCGGCAGGCGATCGCCGAAGCGGGCGAAGTGCTCGCGAATCTGTGGCACAGCGCCCTTCCAACCGTCGGTGTCGACCTCGAGGATGCGCTCGAGGTCATCCGGATCGAGGTCGAGGCCTGCCAAGTCGAGTTGGTCCTTGACGGGCAGCTTGCCGATCGGGGTGTCGACGGCGTCGACGGTGCCGTCGACCCGCTCGAATACCCACTTGAGCACTCGGCTGTTCTCGCCAAATCCGGGCCACAGAAAGCGGCCTTCTTCGTCGCGGCGGAACCAGTTGACGAAGAAGATCTTCGGCAGGTTCGACTCGTCGGTCTTGTCAGCCATCGAGAGCCAGTGCGTGAAGTAGTCGCCGTAGTTGTATCCACAGAACGGCAGCATCGCCATTGGGTCGAAGCGGAGCTCGCCCTGCACGCCTTCGGCCGCAGCGGTCTTCTCTGAAGCCATGATCGAACCGAGGAACACGCCATGCTCCCAGTCGTTCGCCTCGGTCACCAGTGGCACCGTCGTACGGCGGCGGCCGCCGAACAGAATCGCAGAAATCGGAACGCCAGCGGGGTCTTCCCACTCAGCAGCCGCAGACGGGCACTGTGACGCAGGTGCAGTGAATCGGGCATTGGGATGCGCTGCAGGCGTGTCGATCTCGGGATTCCAGGGGTTGCCGCGCCAGTCGGTGGCTCGTGCCGGCGGGTCGTCGGTCATTTCCTCCCACCAGACATCACCGTCGTCGGTCAGCGCCGTGTTGGTGTAAATGCAGTTGCCCCACAGCGTTTCCATCGCATTGTGGTTGGTGGCATGGCTGGTTCCGGGTGCGACACCGAAGAAACCGGCCTCGGGGTTGATGGCGTAGAGCTGCCCGTCGTCGCCCATCTTCATCCAGCAGATGTCATCGCCGATGGTTTCGGCTTTCCACCCGGGGATGGTCGGCATGAGCATGGCAAGGTTGGTCTTGCCACATGCCGACGGGAAGGCGCCCGCGATGTATTTCGACTCGCCTTGCGGGTTGGTGAGCTTGAGGATGAGCATGTGCTCAGCCAACCAACCATCGTCGCGGGCCATGACCGAAGCGATACGCAGCGCAAAGCACTTCTTGCCGAGCAGTGCGTTGCCGCCGTAGCCCGATCCGTACGACATGATCTCGCGGGTTTCAGGGAAGTGCACGATGTACTTGTTCTCGGCATCACAGGGCCACGGCACGTCGGTTGCACCATCGGCGAGCGGGGCGCCAACGGAGTGGAGGCAGGGGACCCATTGGTCGTCACCGAGTGCGTCGAGTGCACCCTGGCCCATGCGGGTCATAATGCGCATGTTGGTGGCGACGTACGCGGAGTCGCTGAGTTGCACTCCGATGTGGGCGATGGGCGAGCCGAGCGGACCCATTGAAAAGGGCACGACGTACATCGTGCGCCCCTTCATGCACCCGGTGTACAACCGCTTCATCTCGGCGCGCATCTCCGCGGGATCGCGCCAGTTGTTGTTCGGGCCGGCCTCGACCTCGGTCGCAGAACAAATGAATGTGCGATCTTCGACGCGGGCGACGTCACCGGGATCAGAGTGGGCCCAGTAGCTGTTGGGCCGCTTGGCTTCATCGAGCTTGGTGAAGGTGCCGGAGTCGACGAGCTCTTGGCAGAGTCGTTCGTACTCGTCAGCGGACCCGTCGCACCAGTAGATGTCGGCTGGCTGCATGATAGCTGCCCAGTCGGCGACCCAATCCTTGAGTCGTTCGTTACTGGTGGTTCCACTCATGCTGTGCTCCTCGCTGAATGCAGCGTCGTGTTCGAGAATGTTCGAATGGAAGAATAGGCGCTGGTGGCGTCGATCGTGCAATGCCGTACGTCTTGTCAGCGCTCCTATCGGCAATCGCCATACCCCATCGCTCGATGCGATAGCGGAGGAAACGCGATCACCCCAAGCGATGAAACCCGACAACGAGGGGTGGGCCGAGACGAGAAGGCGAAGGAGAGGGTCACGCCAGGTCAAGGACGACAGGTGACACAGCCGCTTGCCGCGGTCTGCGGGGGAGTCTCAACGATGCGCACGATTCCGGCTCCCGCAGCAGAGCGAGCGAGGCGAGCTGCGTGCGCTCAGTCCCGAAGCGTCAGTGCCCGGGGGTCTTCATGTCGACCTCGGAGCCGAGGCTGAGCTGAGTAGCTCGACCGGCGTCGTCGAGGACGAAAATCACACGCTGGCCTTGGCGCAGCATGCGAAAAAGTGAACCCTCAAGGGCGTTGCCGGCGAGTTCATAGTCCTGCAAATCGGTATCGCACATGACGAGACCGTCACCGGTCGTCGGGTCGTATGCCTTGATGACGCCTTGCATGGTGCCTTGACCGGCTCAGCCGGCCTTAACGACCTTGCCGGACTTGATGCAGCCGGTGCAGACGTTGACGCGCTTGGTCGAGCCGTTCACCTGCGCACGGACACGCTGGATGTTTGGGTTCCAACGACGCTTGGTGCGACGGTGCGAGTGCGACACCGACATGCCCCACGACGGGCCTTTGCCACACATTTCACACTTTGATGCCATTGGATTCTCCTGCGATGCTTCGCTTCAGATCAGTTCGAGTCAGCTCCAGCACGCGACAGCGCTCTGAAACAGCCACGTGAGGCTACCAACGTCGACGGGCATCGCAACCGGCCTGTGGTCATCGATTGAACGAGTTCAGCGCGAGGGGCCCTGACGTTCCGTTTGACAACTGCGTGTCGGCGGATGCCAACGACTTGGGTCGCCCCGTAAGCTCTGCGGCCGTGCCAACACTTGAACGGTTGAACACCGAAGCACTGCGCGAGACGGTTCGCACCTTCCGCGACACGGTCCGGGCGCACGCGGGTTGGCTCAATCGGTTGAACGTCTACCCGGTGCCGGATGGCGACACCGGGACCAACATGGCGCGCACGCTTGATGCTGTGGTCGCCGAGATGGACGGCACTGACGCGGACGACCTTGATGCCACCTGCGATGCCATCGCCCATGGCTCGCTCATGGGTGCCCGGGGCAACAGTGGTGTGATCCTCAGCCAGATCATGCGTGGTCTTGCCAGCACACTCAAGACGCAGACCCCTGCGAGTGGGGCGAAGTTTGCCGAGGCGATGCAGGCCGCTGCCACTGGTGCGTATCAGGCCGTCCTCAAACCAATCGAAGGAACGATCCTCACCGTGGTGCGGCTCAGTGCCGATGCTGCCAAGGCGTCAGCTGATGCCGGCGGATCGCTGGCCGAGGTCGTTCATGCCGCACACGAGGCGGGCAAGATTGCGCTGGCCAACACGCCCGAACAGCTCCCCGTCTTGAAAGAAGCCGGGGTTGTCGACGCCGGCGGCGCTGGATTCCTGTTGCTGCTGGACTCGGCGCTGCACATCGTCGACGGGGTCCCATTGCCTGAAGCGGAAGAAGATGATGGTTCGGGCGGAGCGGTCGCGGCCGCCTTCGAGACGACATCGCCTCGCTTGGGTGCGACGAAGGTCGGCGGTGCGGGTGACGTCGACGTTGCCGACCAGCGTTACGAAGTCATGTACTTCATGGATCTCGACGACGCGCGTATCGACGAGTTCAAAGTCGGCTGGGGGGCTATCGGCGACTCGATCGTCGTCGTCGGCGGCGAGGGCATCTGGAACTGCCATGTCCACACCAACGACATTGGCGCCGCCATCGAGGTGCCACTCGGCCTCGGCGGTCGCCCGAAGCAAATCCGCGTCACGGACCTGTTTGAAGAAGTCGATGAGGAACATGCCAAGCGCGAGGCCGCAATGGGCGGCGCTGCGGACCCAGGTACCGACGCCACGGCCACCCGCGCCGGTTTACCTTCCGTGACAACGGCAGTTGTCGCGGTCTGCTCGGGTGAAGGTCTCGTCGAGTTGTTCGCCCAGCTCGGGGTGCAAGGTGTTGTCACCGGCGGCCAGACGATGAATCCGTCGACGGCCGAATTGCTCGACACGGTCGAGCATGTGAACGCCCAACAGGTTGTCATCCTGCCGAACAACAAGAACATCATCCCGGTGGCGGAGCAGATCGATGCCCTGACCTCGAAGCATGTCGTGGTTGTGCCGACTCGCTCGATGCCCGAAGCGCTCGCCGCCCTCGTTGTCTACGACCCGGAAGGGTCAGCCGACGAAAATGGCGCGGAGATGAACGACGCTGCGGATTCGGTGGCGACGGGTGAGGTCACGCAGGCGATTCGCGACACGAATTCCGAGGCGGGTGCAATCGCGACCGGTGACTGGATTGGCATCGTCAAGGGCGATGGCATTGCAGCGATCAGCAATTCTCCGGCTGGTGCATCGATTGCGCTCCTCGAAGAACTCGTTGGGGATTCCGCAGAACTCGTCACCGTGGTCGTGGGGAGTGATGCTGCGGTTGCAGACACCGCTGCGATTGAAGGTTGGTTGAGCGATCATCGGGGTGACGTCGCCGTCGAAATTCAACACGGCGGCCAACCGTTGTATCCCTACTTGTTCGGCGTTGAGTAGATCTCACTTTCCGTTTGCGTCGGGATTTCTGCGGAACGGTCCGCAGAAATCCCGACACAAACGACGAATTCGTCGCTGCTCGCTAGTTTGACGTTGATGGTTTCGACGACTCCGATCACGTTGCGGGATCTGGCCGCGATTCCTGTTGAGCGACTTCGAGGAGTGGGCGACAAGAAGCAGGCGTCGTTGGCCAAGGTTGACATCAGGAATCTGTTCGACCTCGTCACCACGTACCCGCGGCGTTGGATCGATCGCACCAACGAGGCGCGTATCGCCGACCTCGTTCCGGGTGAAGAGGCCTTGGTTTTGGTGACCATCCGCTCAGTCACCAAGCGCACGACACGCAACCGGCGGACCATGGTCAACGTCAACGTAGGTGATGGCTCTGGGCGCATGGACCTCGTGTTCTTCAACCAGCCGTGGCGTGAACGCCAGCTGAAAGAGGGTCTCCACGTCGCGCTGTACGGCAAGGCCGACACCTATCGCGGCGGACTGCAGATGTCGAACCCGGTCGTCGACATGATCGGTGACCGCACCGGCAAGATCGTGCCGATCTACCCGCAGAGCGAGAAGGCGCAGATCAACACGTGGGAAATGGCGGGTTGGGTCGAGGAAACGCTCCGTCGCTGTGCGGAGCGAGGCATCGCCGACCCAGTTCCCGAACGGGTGCGGCGTCGCCTCGGACTCATCGACCGGTCCGAAGCGTTTGCTGGAATTCACCTGCCCGACGACATGAAGACGAAGGAGCTGGCTCGGTATCGCCTGGCATTCGACGAACTGCTCCGAGTCCAGCTCGTGTTGGTCCTGCGCAAGCGGGCACTGGAACGCGACTCGCTGGGCATCGAGCACGCGGTCGGCGGCGAGATGGTGCAGCGCTTCACAGCGTCACTTCCCTTCCCGATGACTGCGGCACAGCAGCGAACGATTGCTGAGATCAACGCCGACCTCGCCAGTGGACACCCGATGCATCGGCTGCTCCAGGGAGACGTTGGCGCAGGCAAGACCGTCGTGGCAGTGGCAGCGATGCTCGCGGCAGTCGACGGCGGTCACCAAAGCGCGTTGATGGCGCCGACCGAAGTGTTGGCGGAGCAACATGCCGCGTCGGTCCGAGCAATGCTCGATGGGATCACTGTTCCGGATCCTGACAACCTGTTCGGAGATCGACCGTTGCGGGTCGAACTGCTCACCAACCGGGTGACCGGGGCCGCCCGCAAGGACGTCCTGGCCGGTCTGGCCGACGGTTCGGTTGACATCGCGATCGGTACGCACGCGCTCATTCAAGAGGCCGTCGATTTCTCGAGTCTGGGTGTGGTGGTCGTTGACGAGCAACACCGCTTCGGTGTTGAACAGCGCGCTGCCCTGCGAGAGAAAACTGCCGACGGTGCCGTTCCTGACACGCTGGTGATGACCGCGACGCCGATTCCTCGGACCGCGGCGATGACGGTGTACGGCGATCTCGATGTCAGCATCCTCGACGAACTGCCCCCAGGGCGTACGCCGATCGTCACGATGTGGGCCGACGGTCCGCTCATGGAATCCGGCGTCTGGAACGACATCAAGGACGAAGTGGCCGCCGGTCGCCAGGCCTACGTGGTGTGCCCGCTGGTGGGGGAGAGCGAGAAGCTTGAGGTGGCATCGGCTGAAGAGACGCTCGAACGGCTGGCCTTCGGAGAGCTCCAAGGACTCCGCCTCGGCATGTTGCACGGCAAGCTGCCGTCGGATGAGAAGGAATCCACGATGGACCAGTTCCGTCGCGGTGAGCTGGACGTGCTGGTGGCGACCACGGTGATCGAGGTTGGCGTCGATGTCCCCAACGCGACGGTGATGGCAATTCTGGACGCTGATCGATTCGGGATCGCCCAGCTGCATCAGCTCCGTGGTCGAGTCGGCCGAGGCCAGCACGCATCGACGTGCTGGCTGGTCACTCAGCAGAAAGAAGATGCTGAAGGCAACCCTGTGGTTGGCAATCCTCGAATTGAGGCGCTGGTTGCGACGACGGACGGTTTCGAGCTGGCCGAGGTCGACCTTGATCTGCGCGGTGAAGGCACCTTGATGTCGACGGCGCAGAAGGGCCGAAGTGATCTCAAGCTGGCGTCACTGCGTCGTGACCGCAAGCTCATTGAGCTCGCTCGTGCCGCGGCGTTCGACATCGTGGACTCCGACCCAGATCTCGCTGGTCGACCTGACCTCGCCGACGAACTTGACCTGATCTTTAGCGACCGGGACGAAGAATTCTTGGCGAAGAGCTGACGCTCAGAGCCAGTCCTCGCCGGAGACGTCGCCCCGCTCAGCGTCGTCGTCGGCGTCTTCTGGGATCTGCAGGTCCCATCGATCGAGGCAGTCTTCGCAGCGGTATGCCACCCAGTCACCCGGAAGCCACACGCCGTCTTCTCGCGGCATCGACAACAGGTGGCAACGGCCACCGCAGTCGATGCACGTGATCTGAGCGTCCGGCGTGATCATGCTCCCAGTCTGCCGGACTCGTGCTCACAGCACTCCGATGCGGCGGAGAGAGGGAGAGAGGGAGAGGCGGGCGAGAGAGGGGGAGAGAGGGAGAGGGGGAGGGGGAGGGAGCGAGGGCCCCGGGTTGACACGGATCTCGTCGGGCATGGAGCGAGCAGGAAATGTTGGGCGGCGGAGTTGCGGAGCCGGGGCAGTCGTATCGTGTGCGAGATGCGAGTGGTGGCGGGAGAACTGGGCGGACGCAAGATCGTGGCGCCGGAGGGGACGAGTACGCGGCCGACGACCGACCGGGTGCGCGAAGCGATCTTCAATTCGCTTGGCAGTTCCGGAATCCTGGACGGCGCGCTCGTCGTGGATCTTTTCGCAGGCAGCGGCGCAGTGGGTATCGAAGCCCTGTCCCGTGGCGCGGAGCGCTGCGTGTTTGTCGAACGAGATCGAAATGCTCGGTACGCGCTCGAGGACAACCTTGAGGCGCTCGACCTCAGCGACCGCTCGAAAGTGATTTCCTCGGACGTCATGGCCGTGGCCTCGTCACTCGATTGCGACATCGTCTTCGCAGACCCGCCTTACGACTTCGATGCATGGGATCGGCTGCTGGGGTTGGTTCGAGCCGACCTGTTCGTCGCCGAGTCGGGCCGCCCGATCACGTGTCCGGCAGAGTGGGCGATCACTCGGCAGAAGAAGTACGGCCGCACCGTCGTGACGTTCCTTGAACGTTCCGACCCGAACCCTCCGCAGTAGTGTCTCGCAGGTGAACACTTCCGGAGCGAAAGCCCAGCGAGTGATGTATCCCGGTTCATTCGACCCACTGCATCTCGGTCATGTCGACGTCATCGCGCACGCCAGCGAACTGTTCGGCGAGGTCGTCGTCGCGGTGATGTACAACCACTCCAAGACGTCAGGCCTGTTCGCGGTGGACCAACGGATTGAGCTGGCCCGAGACGCGCTGGCTCACCTCGACGGAGTCACGGTGATCGCGCAGACCGGCCTTGCCGTCCAAGCAGCCCAGCGCACCGACGTCGACTTCATCGTGAAGGGTCTGCGCAACAGTGAAGACTTCGAAATCGAGCAGCAAATGGCCCACAACAACTACGCCGTCACCGGTATCCGCACCGTCTATCTGCCGTGCGCCCCGGGACTCGGTTACATCAGCAGCCGCTTTGTGCGGGAGATCGCCAAGTACGGTGAAGACATCGGGCATCTGGTGCCGGCGAACGTCGCCGACGCACTCCGCACCGTCTTTGCCGATGACGAGAAATGACCACCACTGACATGAGCTACGACGACCAACACGACGACTACGACGACATCGACGACGAGTACCCCGATCAGGACGCCCAGGTTGGCTACGTCGGCGATGCCGAGACGCTGCTGCGCCGCGCCATCGACATTGTCTCGACCGCGCCGACCATGCCGCTGTCGTCGTCTCCACGCATCGACCGCGACGAGATCATCGAACTGCTCGAGGAGTCGCTGCATCGGTTGCCCGACGAGCTTCGCCAGGCGCGTTGGATGATGAAGGAACGTCAAGACTTCGTCGCCAAGACGCGCCGTGAAGCTGATGAACTGCTCGAGGCTGCACGTGTGCGTGCCGAGCGGATGGTGCAGCGGACTGAAGTCGTGCGTGCAGCCGAGCAGCGGGCCCGCACGGTGATGGAGACCGCAGACGCCGACTCGCGTCGCCTCAAGCACGAGACCGAGGACTTCCTCGACCAGCGCCTGGGAAGCTTCGAAATCCTGCTCGACAAGCTGCAGAAGACCGTGAACGCTGGACGTCAACGGCTGTCGATTGGTGGGGCCGAACAGGATCCGACCTCGAACACAGGTCAGCTCCCGTCAATCGAAGAGTCCTCGGCCTTCTTCGACCAAGACATCTAATTGGGCTGGCCAAGGCCGGCTTGACCGTCTCTCGGCGTCGGGCCTTCGCGGGCGACCCCGCCTCTTCGCACCGATACCATCATTTGCATGGTGAATGAGTTGCGGCCTCTGCGGGTCAACGCAATTGAGCTGCTGCGGCAGCCTGGAACGGAGCGCCCAGTGGACGCGGCCATTCCGGCTGAGCCGTTGGGGGTCGTCCACGAGCGACTCGACGGTGACATCGGTGTTGCGCTCGTGCTCGCATCGATGAACGATGGCATCGTCGTCAAGGGCTCGGTCCGAGCGCCATGGAGTTCGGCGTGCAGGCGCTGTTTGAAGGACATCGCCGGCGTTGCCGTCGTCGGCGTTGACGAGCTGTATCAGATCGAACTGACCGACGAAGACGCGTACCCCATCGAGAACGGACAACTCGACCTCACGGCCATGGTCCGCGAGCTCGCATTGATCGAACTCGATGCCGAACAGGTCTGCGCCGAGGACTGTGCCGGCCTGTGCCCCGCCTGCGGGATCAACTTGAACACAACATCGTGCGAGTGCGACACGACGGTGACAGATCACCGGTGGTCGGCGCTCGACGGCCTGGTGCTCGACGATTCCTGAGCGACTGCCCGTTTCACCGTCCGATCAACCGGCGATGAGCGATTCGCGCGTCGAGCATTGATCTCCGTCAGGCGGCGATAACGTTGCACGTCGCTGTGCGGGCAGAACTGCACAGCGGAAGACGATTTTCCGTCGACCAGAGTGGTCGATGTAGTAACGAAAGAGCGAACGATGGCCGTTCCCAAGAAGAAGACATCGAAGTCGAAGACTCGCAGCCGTCGTGCCAGCGCCTGGAAGCTGCAGACTCCGCCGCGGAGCATTTGCCCCCGCTGTGGCAACGCCAAGACGCCGCACACGGTGTGCGGCAGCTGCGGGTGGTACAAGGACCGAGTCGTCGTCGACGTCTGAGTTCTTTTTCTCACATGCTTCCCGTCGCAGTCGACGCCATGGGCGGCGATCTCGCGCCGCAACCTAATCTTGATGGTGCGCACGCCGCTGCCGTCGCGGGCACACCGGTTGTTCTTGTCGGCCCTGAGGGGCTGGAAGGACTCACGTCCGGTGGTTCAACTCTGGGGCTGATCCACGCATCCGAGGTCATCGGCATGCTCGACGATCCTGCCCAGGGCGTCCGTCGAAAGAAGGACTCCACCTTGGTGCGCGCCGCAGAGGCCGTCCGTGATGGCAAAGCAAGTGCCATGATCTCAGCGGGCAACACCGGCGCCACCATGGCGGCCGCGCTGCTCCGCATGGGTCGCATTTCTGGAGTCAAGCGTCCGGCGATCGCAACGCCGATCCCGGTTCCTGGTACTACCCCGACGGTACTGCTCGATGCCGGCGCCAATGCCGAAGTTCAGCCGGAATGGCTCGTCCAATTCGCTCTCATGGGAGCGGTGTACGCGCGCCGCCGGTTCGGAATTGAGAATCCACGGGTCGGCTTGTTGTCGATTGGGGAGGAGCCAGGCAAAGGCGACACGCTCCGCAAGGCAGCGCATCCGCTGCTCGCTGCTGCGCCCGGCTTGAACTTCATCGGCAACGTCGAAGGCCGCGACGTCATGAGCGACGATGTCGATGTATGCGTTACCGACGGTTTCACCGGCAACGTCGTCCTCAAGACGCTCGAAGGCGGCATGCAAGCGGTGATCGGTGCGCTCCTCGAAGCGTTTGCCCAGCCGGAATACAAAGAGCACGCCGATGCGCTGATGCCGGCATTGCTTCCGCTCTACGAGACCCTGAATCCGGACACGTACGGCGGCGCCGTGCTCCTCGGTGTCAATGGTGTGTGCATCATCGCTCACGGATCGTCGAGTGCCCGGGCGATCGAAAATGGCATCAACGTGGCGCGTGATCTCGTCGAACACGACATGGTGACCGAGATCCGAGATGCCATCGCCGCCGCCGCACCGGCAGATTGAACCGTCGACCCGCTGAGTTAGGCTCGCCGTCATGGCCGCCGAAATCAAGCGTGACGAAGTTCTCAAAATCGTCCGTGACGCACTGTCTGACATTCTCGAGATCGAACCCGACACAATCAGCGAAGGCCAATCCTTCGCCGATGACCTCGAAGCCGACTCGCTCGCGCTGATCGAACTCGTCGAGGCGCTCGAAGAAGCGCTCAGCGACCGTGTGGATGGATTCCGCATCGAAGACGAGGACCTCGAAGACCTGAAGACCGTGCGCGACGCCGTGGACTACGTCCACGAACATGCCAACGACTGAGGCGGCTCACGTGCCTGACGACGCCTCGCCTGATCTGGCGACGTTGGCGGTCACGATTGGTTACGAGTTCGCCGATCTGCAGTTACTGCGGCAAGCGATGGCCCATCGATCTTGGTGTGCCGAGACGCCGGGCGAACGCAGCAACGAACGACTCGAATTCCTTGGCGACGCAGTGCTCGGATGGGTGATCGCTGACATCGCATTTCACCAGTTCGACGCACTTGCAGAAGGGCTCCTCACCGACCTCCGCAAGAGTGTGGTCAACGCCAGCGCTCTCGCCGAAGTCGCTGAGACGATCGGCATCGGCCCGCATCTGCTGCTCGGCAAGGGCGAAGCGTCGGCAGGCGGTGCAGAGAAATCGTCGATTCTGTCCGATGCGTTCGAAGCGGTCCTAGGCGCGGTGTATCTCGACGGTGGCACCGAGCCGGCGTACACCATGGTGCAGCGATGGGTCGCGCCAAGAATGTTGACCTCCGTCGGTCGTCTCGACCACCTCGACCACAAGACCCAGTTGCAGGAGCTTGCCGCCCGGGCGGGACGCGGCGCTCCGGTGTACACGGTGACGTCAACTGGTCCAGACCACGCGAAGTCGTTCCAGGCGACCGTGTCGCTCGATGGCGATGTGCTCGGCGAGGGTGCAGGGCGTTCGAAGAAGGCCGCCGAGCAATCCGCCGCGTCGGTAGCGGCTGCAGCGCTGTCCTGAAGCACTGCCGATGCCCGAACTCCCCGAAGTCGAGACCGTCCGTCGAGGACTTGACCAGCATCTGGTCGGCAGGACCGTCGAACACGTCGAGGTGGGCCGCGAGCGGGTCGTTCGGCGCACGTCGAGAGAGGCGTTGATCGACGGGCTGACGAACACGACGATTCTGCGGGCCGACCGGCGCGGCAAATATTTGCTCATGCCGCTCGATTCTGGCGATGTCATGATGATCCATCTGCGGATGAGCGGACAGGTTCTGATTGCTGACCGGGGCGCTGATCGACCGTTGCATACCCATGTTGTGCTGTCACTCGACAACGACACGGAAATGTGGTTTGTCGATCCACGCACATTCGGCGAGGTCGTGGTCTATGACCCCGCCAATGCAGCTGTTGAGTTGCCGCCCATCGCCCGACTCGGGGTCGACCCAATCGCGGAGGACTTCCCACGCGCTCACCTTCGTCAGCTTGTCCGAGCCACGAGCCAGACGCTCAAACCGTTCTTGCTCGACCAGACCAAGGTCGCTGGCATCGGCAACATCTACGCAGACGAGATCCTCCACCGTGCGCGCCTGCGCCCCGACCGCTCGGCCAACACGATTGATGCAGCAGCGACGTGGCGGCTGCATGACGCGATTCGCAACATCTTGAACGACTCGATCAAGGTCGGTGGATCCACGCTGGGTGACGCGCAATACGTTGATGTGGATGGCGAGAGCGGCAGCTTTCAGAACGAACATCGCGTCTACGGCCGCACCGGTCAACGGTGCAGCACGTGTGGTCGCGGATGGATTCGACGCACGATCTCTGGCGGTCGTTCCACTCATTACTGTCCCGTTTGCCAACACTGATGACCAGCCACTCAGCAACTGGTCGTCTGATGTTGGGGGAGCGGGCGGCTGAGCAAGTAGCTTCGTGTCCGCTGTGTACCTGAAGAATCTGACCCTCAAGGGTTTCAAGTCGTTCGCCGACAGCACGCCGATGGTGCTCGAACCGGGCGTGACCGTGGTGGTCGGACCCAATGGGTCGGGCAAATCGAACGTCGTCGACGCAATTGCCTGGGTGCTCGGAGCGCAAGCCCCGAAAGCCGTGCGCTCACAGAAGATGGACGATGTCATCTTTGCCGGGACCGCAAAGCGTCCCGCGCTCGGGCGCGCCGAGGTCAGCATCACCATTGACAACGCCGACGGCACGCTCGGTTTGGAGTTCAGCGAGATCACTGTCACGCGCATCTTGTTCCGCACCGGTGAGTCCGAGTACATGATCAATGGCGTCGGTTGTCGCCTGCTCGACGTTCAGGAACTCCTCAGCGATGCTGGAGTCGGTCGGCAGCAGCACGTCATCGTGAGCCAGGGCCAGATCGATGCGGTGCTCAACGCTCGCCCAGAAGACCGCCGAGCGATCATCGAAGAAGCTGCCGGGGTGCTGAAGTTCCGTAAGCGCAAGGAAAAGGCTGAGCGTCGCCTCGACGCAACCGAGGCCAACTTGCTGCGCGTGCAGGACCTGCTTCGGGAAGTCCGCCGCCAGCTTCGTCCGCTCGAACGTCAGGCAAAGGCTGCCGAGCGTCATGGTTCGCTCATCGAAGAGCTGACGGCGTTGAAGACCTTTGTCTCCGGTCGCGAAATCGCCAGCCTGCGCGTGAAGCTCGAAGCCTTGGCCTCGACCAAGCTCGAGAGTTCAACGGGTGAAGCAGAACTGAAGTCAGCTCTCGCAGTACTCGACACGGCAGTGATGTCGATTGAGGCACAACTCTCGGCACGCGGGGCGAGCGACATCAGCGATCGCCTGCGTCACGTCGAGCAGCTCCGCGAGCGCGCGCGGGGACTGGCGGCCGTGCTCGTCGAGCGTCGCCGTTCACTCGAACGTGACAAGGGCCAACTCCTCGACGCCGGTGTGGTTGCGAACCTCGAGGCGGACGCAGCCCGGTTCCGTGAGGAAATTGAGAACGCAGCGGCTGAACTTGCCGAACTCGAACCCGAAACCGGCCAGCTCAGCTTCGACGAGTCGTCCTTCCGCAGCGAACGCGAGAACATTCTCGAAGCCGTGCGCGAAGACCAGACCACCACGAAAGCAGCCAGCGCGGCGGCCGAGGTTCGTGGCGAGCTGCGGTCGATCACGTCTGCGGTTGAGCGCACCGCGGGTGAACTCAACCGGATGGTCGGTCGCAAGGAATCACTGACAAATCGCTCACAGCTCGCACAAGAAGAGGCTGCTCGATTCCGCACCGACTGTGATGAAGCCGGTGCGATTGAAGCGCCGCTCGTCGACGAGGTCGAGGCCGCCGAGCAGGCCGCCATGGAAGCGCAGGCCACGTTCGAAGCCCGTCAGTCGTTGCGCAACGATGCTGCCGAGGAAGCCTCACGCTGGGCGGCACGCGTCGAAGCGCTCCAGATGGCGCTTGACGCGGCCCGCGCCCGGGCGGGCGCTGAGCGTCTCCAGGGCGTCGACGGCGTGCTCGGGACGCTGCTCGACTTGATCGAAATCGACGAAGGCTGGGAGCCGGTCGTCGAGGCTGCACTCGGCGAGTCGCTCACTGCCGTGGTGGTTGACGACCCGGCCGCAGGTCGTCGAGCGTTAGACGCACTCAGGAGCAGCGACACGAGCGGCGCGGTCATCGCCCTCGGCGCTCGCCCCAAAGGGTCCGACGCCCCGGCCCTGGGTGACCCTGTGCGTCCTCACACGCGCAGCCAACGTCCTGAGGTTGAGGCCCTGCTTGACGGTCTGCTCGGTTCAGCGGTGCGGATCGACAAACTCTCCGAGGCACTCGACGCTGCAATGCAACATCCTGAAGCTGTGGTCGTCACTGGCTCGGGCGACCGATTCGGACTCAGCGGCTGGCGAATCGGCACAGCCGGCGGGGGAGCCACGGCCGCCGCACTTGAAGAGGCGAGCGAGCGATCGAAGACCGCAAGTGCCGAACTTGACAGCGCGCGCGGCGCTGTTGCCGAGATTGAGCAAACGCTGCGTGCTGCCAAGAACACTGAGGTCGAGCTCGCCAAGCGACTCGACGCCAACGACGCACGGTTCAGCGCCGCTTCAGAAGGCTTGTCGAGAACTCAGGGTGAGCAGCGTGAGATTCAGGCTGAACTCGAAACACTCGACCGGAACATTGCCGAGGCAGAAGTCAACATCACGCGTGAGCAGCAGCGGATCACCGAGATCGAAGCGCTCCTTCCTGCGCTCGAGAGCGACGAGCAGGCCGAGTCGGAGGCAGCGCGAGCGCGTGGTGAGCTCCGGGCAGAACTCGAAGCTCGCTCGGCCCTGCTGTCGTCGCGTCGCCGTGACATCGAGGTCCGGCTTGCCGGTCTGCAGGAACGTCAACAGCTCAACGAACGTCGTCTCGTCGAGACCGAGCGTCGTCTTGAAGCAGACAAAGAAGCGCGCGTCGCTGCGGAGAGTCAGCGGCTCGTCATCGAGCGCCAGATCGATGTGATCGATCGTCTCGCCGCACTCGTCGAGCAGCATCGTCACGTCGTCGAAAGTCATTACGCCGAGCTGGCCGAGAAACGTCGCAAGCAGAGCGATGAGGTGCGTGGACTCACGACCGAGCTCGACACCTTGCGTCGTGATCGAGCCGAGAAGGAACAGACGCTCGACGTCACCCGCGAGCGGGCTCGCAAGGCGGAACTCGAAGAAGCCGAGGCGAAGTTGCGCCTTGAGACAGCGATCGAGACGCTGCGCCGTGAACTCGACATCGAGCCAGCTGTCGCTGAGGCCGCCGAGATGCCGGAGGTTCCCGACGGAGCGACTCCAGCGGGCCGTGTTCGTGAGCTCGAACGTGAGCTGCGTCTGCTCGGCCCGATCAACCCCTTGGCCCTCGAAGAGTTCAACGAGCTGCAGGCCCGACACACGTTCCTCGAAGAACAACTCGAAGACGTACGAACCACACGCCGCGAACTCGCTCGGGTCATTGCAGCGGTCGATGCGGAGATCCAAAATGTGTTCGCGACAGCGTTCCACGACGTTGCCCGGAACTTCACCGAGCTGTTTGCGCTGCTGTTCCCGGGCGGCAAGGGCAACCTCAAGCTCACGCTGCCCGACGACATGCTCAACACGGGCATCGAAGTCGAAGCGAAGCCGAGTGGCAAGAACGTCAAGAAGCTGTCGCTGCTGTCGGGCGGGGAACGATCGCTGACGGCGCTGGCGTATCTGTTCGCCGTCTTCCGCTCGCGGCCATCGCCGTTCTATGTGATGGATGAAGTCGAAGCAGCCCTCGACGATGTCAACCTGCACCGCTTTCTCGGGCTCATCCAAGAGTTCCGCAAGGATGCGCAGCTCATTGTGGTCTCGCACCAGAAGCGGACGATGGAAGCCGGTGATGTGCTCCTCGGTATCTCGATGCAGCCGGGGGGTTCCTCGAAGGTGGTCACCGAGAAGTCCGAGGCCGGACAGCTTGTCCAATAGGGGCAGTCGAGCGCGATGGGCCGAGGGGACGAGGAGTTTCGTGGCCGAGTTGCCGACCGGCGTCCCGAACTCGAGTCAGCACTTCGCGGACTCTACGGAGATCGCGCCTCAGCCACCGCTGACCGTCTGATCGAGACGGCGCGCCGTCGTCACGTCATGCGGCCTGGGGGACTCCGGGAACGAGACCGTGACCGGTCGCTGCACCCTGACTGGTTCCAGCTACCCGAACGGGTTGGGTACATGGCCTACGTCGACAAGTTCGGTGGGGATCTCGCCGGGGTTCGCCAGCGCATCCCGCATCTGACCGAACTCGGCGTCGATGTGCTCCATCTGCTTGCGCTGTTCGCTGCTCGGGTCGGCGACAACGACGGTGGTTATGCGGTTCGTGACTATCTCCGCCCCGACGAGCGCAACGGGACGACGGAAGATCTGGATGCATTGATCAGTTCGCTGCACGGCGCCGACATCAACCTCTGCGCTGACTTCGTGATCAACCACACCAGTGACGACCACGATTGGGCCAGACAGGCGCTCGCCGGGTCGAAGTACCACCAGGGTCTTTTCCACATGTTCGACGGCCGCGTCGAACCGGAGGCCTACGAAGCGTCACTGCCTGAGGTGTTCCCGCACATGGCGCCGGGCAATTTCACATGGCGGTCGGATATCGAGAAATGGGTCTGGACCACCTTCCGTGAGTTCCAGTGGGATCTGAACTGGTCAAACCCCGACGTGATGTGTGAAATCGGGGACGTGGCCCTCGCCCTGGCGAACCTGGGCGTCGACGTCTTGCGCCTTGACGCGATCGCCTTCACCTGGAAGCGACTCGGTACGAACTGTCAGAACCAACCCGAGGCACACCTGGTCGCGCAGGCGCTGCGCGCCGTGGTGGGGATCGGTGCGCCAGCGACGGTCCTGCTCGCCGAGGCGATTGTTGGGCCGGCCGACCTCGTCGGCTACCTCGGCCGACACGAACTCGAACGGCATGAGTGCCATCTGGCGTACCACAACCAGTTGATGGTGCAGGCCTGGTCCATGTTGGCAACTGGAGAGTCTCGCCTCGCCCGGATTGCGCTGGCTCGGCTCCCGGACCCGCCGGCGACCACGACCTGGTTCACCTACGTCCGCTGCCACGACGACATCGGGTGGGCCATCGACGATCACGACGCTGAAGCGTCCGGCGTCTCGGGGGCGGGTCATCGAGCGTTTCTCGCGGCGTATTATCGTGGCGACTTCCCCGGGTCAGTGGCCAGGGGAGTGCCGTTCGCAACAAACCTGGGGACCGGTGATGAGCGCACGAACGGCATGACTGCGGCGCTGGTTGGCGCAACCGCAGCAATCGAGGCAGCAGATACGGATGCACTCGACGTCGCTCTTGCACGCGCCAAACTGCTGTACGGCATCGCGTTCGGGCACGGCGGGATTCCGGTCATCTACATGGGCGACGAGTTTGGCCAGGGCAATGATCTCGCCGCACTCGACGATCCGGAACTTGCCGGTGACAGTCGCTGGGTCCATCGGCCGGCGTTCGATGAAGATGGAGCAACGAAACGGCTCGACGTCGATGGGCTTGCTGGCCGTCTGTGGTCGTCGCTTCGCCACCTCGTTGACGCGCGTCGTGCCTGTCCGCAGCTGCACGGCGGCGCCTTCGTTCGTTACCTCGACGTCGGCGACGAGCAGGTCTTCTGTTGGCGACGACGCCATCCGACGTTTGGGGATCTGATCGGGCTGGCGAACGTGGGAGCGACGTCAACGAGGATCGGCCTCGACCAGTTGGGTGTCGACGTGGCGGCGTGGGGGCCGGTCGACCTGCTTGCGCCTCACGACCGTGACCTTGGCAACCTCGGTCCCTACCGCGTCCGCTGGCTGGCCTCGCCGGACACGTATCCGACGGTGCCGCCCGTGTCGACCTGATCCTTGGCTGGATCTTCGGCTGGATCTTCGGCTTGGTCTTTCGCTTGATCGAGTGTGCCAGGCGGACATCCACGGCGCTCACCGCCCCCCGATAACGTCAACCCCCGCATGGGTATCGAGATCATCTTTCTGATCCTGGCGGTGCTGGTCATCGCCTTTGGTGTTGGGGTCGTCGTCCTCAATCGGCGCCGTGAGGGCGTGCAACCGCCGTCGCAGCGCACCGCTGGGCAACCGGCTGCACCGCCCCGGCCAGCCGACGATCCGTCGACGGGTGACACGCTCGTCCAGGAACCAGCCGTCGCCGAGGAACCGCCGGCAGGCACGCTGCGCGAACGGCTGGCCAAAGCGCGCTCGACTTTCGCAGGCGCCATCTCCGGCGTGCTCAGCCGGTCGGCGATCACCGATGAGTCGTTCGACGAGTTGGAAGAAGCGCTGCTGCGTGCCGATATCGGCGTCAACATCGCGGACGAACTGCTCGGCGGGCTCCGCACCCGCGTCAAGGACAAGGAAATCACTGAACCTGCGGCGCTGCTGGACGCGCTCGACGCCGAGATGAAGTCACGGCTCGCTGGGTCGGAGCGGTCGTTGAATTTCGAGACGCTTGACGAGGGCGCCACCAACGTGTGGATGTTCGTTGGCGTCAACGGGGTCGGCAAGACGACCACGATTGGCAAGCTCGCCAAGCAGCAGGTCGATGCCGGTCGCACGGTGCTGCTCGCTGCCGGGGACACATTCCGCGCTGCAGCGGCCGAGCAGCTCACCACTTGGGCGGAGCGCAGCGACGTCGAGATCGTGCGTGGTGCAGACGGCGCAGACCCGAGCTCGGTCATCTTCGACGGCGTCGAAAAGGCAGCGTCGAAGAATATCGAGCTCGTGATGGCCGACACCGCTGGTCGTTTGCACACCAAGAGCAACCTGATGGACGAGCTCGCCAAGGTGCGTCGTGTTGCGGAGAAGGGCGCAGGCAAGGTCACCGAAACGCTCTTGGTGATCGACGCGACCACCGGCCAGAACGGCTTGACGCAAGCCCGCGAATTCGGCGAGGTCACCGATGTCACCGGCGTGGTCCTGACCAAGCTCGATGGGTCCGCCAAGGGTGGCATCGTGTTCGCCATCGAGACCGAACTCGGTATTCCGGTCAAGTTGGTCGGTATCGGGGAAACGATCGGCGACCTCGTCGACTTCGACCCCGACGAATTCGTCTCAGCGCTTCTCGAGCGCTGATCTGCGCACAGTTCGAGTCGCCCCGGGCCAGGTGGGATCAGCCCGGTAACCTTGACGGCAATGTTCGACAATCTGTCCAACCGTCTCGAAGGCATCATCACCAAGGTTCGCGGCAAGGGTCGCCTCACCGAGGCAGATGTCGACGAGATGATGAAAGAGATCCGCACGGCACTGCTTGAAGCAGATGTCAACGTCGCCGTTGTGCGTTCGGTGTGCAACCGGATTCGCGAGCATGCGATCGGCGCCACGCGGTCGAAGGCACTCGACCCCGGTCAGCAGGTCGTCAAGGCCGTCAACGACGAGTTGACGCGTGCCCTCGGCGGCGAAACGCTTGCCATCACCTATGCCGCGAAACCGCCGACGGTCGTGCTGATGGCTGGCCTGCAGGGCTCAGGTAAGACCACGGCGTCAGCCAAGCTCGGCAAGTGGTTCAAGGCGCAGGGCCGCAACCCGCTGATGATCGGCGCCGACCTGCAGCGTCCAGCGGCTGTCGAGCAGCTGCGTACGCTTGGGCGCCAGATCGACGTGCCGGTCTTCTCCGATCCGGAGGATCCAATCCTCACGGCCGCCGCTGGTCTCGAAGAGGCAAAGCGCCTCGGTCGTGACGTCGTCATCGTCGACACCGCCGGTCGTCTGTCGATCGACGCCGAGATGATGGAGCAGGTCCGCTTGATTTCGGGCGCCGTCGACCCGGACTACACCTTCCTCGTCGTCGACGCGATGACGGGCCAGGATGCCGTGCAAACGGCCGAGGCATTCCACAACACGTTGCAGATCGACGGCGTGATCATGTCGAAGATGGACGGTGACGCCCGCGGCGGTGCGGCTTTGTCGGTGAAGGAAGTCATCGGGCGACCAATTGCCTTCGCCTCCACTGGCGAGAAGCTCGAGGAATTTGAGCAATTCCATCCTGACCGTATGGCCTCGCGGATCCTGGGCATGGGCGACATGCTCACCCTCATCGAGCAGGCCGAGAAGGCCTTCACGGAGGAGCAAGCCGAGGCTGCAGCCACGAAGCTGATGGAGGGCCAGTTCACGCTGGATGACTTCCTTGAGCAGATGCAGGCATTGAAGAAGATGGGACCACTCGGCGGGCTCATGGGGATGATGCCGGGCATGCCCAAGGAGCTGAAGGATGCCAAGATCGAAGATGACGACCTGAAGCCCATCGAGGCGATCATTACGTCGATGACCACCGAGGAGCGCACGTTTCCCAACATCATCCAAGGCACGCGGCGTGCTCGCATCGCTGCCGGCTCGGGCACCACAGTCGCTGACGTCAATCGGCTGGTGAAACAGTTCGGTGAGATGCAGAAGATGATGAAGAAGATGGGCATGGCCGGGAAACCTGGCAAGAAGGGCAAGAAGGGCAGAGGCGGAGCCAAGTTGCCAAAGGGCCTGCCCGCCGGCTTTGACATCGAGCAGGGCGGGATGGAGATCCCCGGTCTTCCGGGCACCCCCGGTATGCCGGGCATCCCGGGCCTGCCCCGATAATTCATTGAGAGGGATAGCGGCGACCTGCCGTTAGTCTTTCGACGTTCTCAATTTCTCGAACACGCAACTCTGGAGTGACGATCAACGATGGCAGTCAAGCTGCGCCTTACGCGTATTGGCAAGAAGAAGCAACCGCAGTACCGCATTGTCGCGGCTGATTCCCGTTCGCCCCGCGACGGCCGGTTCATTGAAATCCTGGGTCATTACGACCCTCGGCAGGATCCGTCTGGGCTCACGCTCGACAACGACAAGGCTGTCGCCTGGCTGAAGGAAGGCGCACAGCCGACCGAGCGCGTCGCCAAGCTCCTCAAGGTCTCTGGCGCTACCGAGCAGTTCGAAGCTGAGAAGGCCGCCAAGTGAGCGACGAGCTCGCTCCCACGGCCGTCGCAGTTCTCGAACACATCGTCCGCTCGATCGTTGACGATCCCGACGCCGTCACCGTTGAGGTCGACGAGTCAGGTAACCGCCCCGCACTCAACGTGCGTGTCGGCGACGGCGATCTTGGTCGCGTCATCGGCCGCCGTGGCCGCACCGCTGCCAGCATTCGCACCGTCACGCGTGCTGCTGCCAGCAAAGACGATGTCGAAATCGACATCGAATTCCTCGACTGAGCAGGCCGGAGGCCACCATGGCCCGTTCCACTCCCATCCCTGAAGGCTTCCTCGAAGTCGGTCATATTCGGCGCGCCCACGGTCTGCGTGGCGACGTGTTCGTGCAACTCGTCACGGATCGTACTGAGCGTCTTGCTGTCGGCTCGGCCCTGAGTTCGGCACAGGGTGAGGTCACGGTCGAGTCAAGCAAGCTGTTGCCGAACGGTCGTTGGGTCGTCAAGTTCGATCAGATCGCAGATCGCACGGCTGCCGAGGCGTGGACCAACGTTGCGCTGCATGCCGCGCCGATCGACGACATCGACGCGCTGTGGTTCCACGAGTTGATTGGCTCCAAGGTCGTCGAAGCTGACGGCACCGAGCGAGGGACATGCACGAAGGTGCTGACCAACCCGGCGGCTGACATTGTCGAACTCGACACCGGCCACCTCGTGCCGACCACATTTGTCGTCGCGCAGGTTGATGGCGTGGTGACCGTCGAGGTCCCCGACGGCCTCTTCGAGCTGCTGGACGACTGAACATGCTCCACGTTTGCGCACCCAGCAGATGTCGCCGGCGACATGCGCTGGGTGCGCAAACGAAGATGACGGGGTGGACGTGATGAGTTTGCGGATCGATGTCTTCTCGCTGTTCCCCCAGCTCGTCGAGAACTTCTGTGCGGAGAGTCTGCTCGGCAAAGCGCAACAGCGCGGACTGCTTGACCTACGGGCCCACGACATTCGGGAACAAACATCAGACGTCCATGGCACGGTCGACGACAGCCCGTTCGGTGGCGGTGCGGGCATGGTGATGAAAGCCGAGCCGATCTTCGATGCCGTCGAAGCCGCTGCCCCGCCGCGCCCGCTCTTGCTCCTCAGCCCTGGTGGGCGGCGATTCGATCAGGCCATGGCCCATGAGCTTGCGTCCACAGCGGAGACATCGGGCGGTTTCAGTCTGCTGTGCGGACGGTACGAGGGTGTCGACCATCGTGTGCGTCAGCATCTGTGCGACGGTGAGGTCAGTATCGGCGACGTGGTGTTGAGTGGGGGAGAGGTTGGCGCGTGCCTGATTATTGAGGCGGTCGCCCGACTTCTTGATGGGGCGATGGGCAATGCAGCCAGCACTGTCACGGAGAGTTTTGGCGAGTCCGGCCTGCTTGAGGAACCACAGTTCACACGACCCGCCGAGTTCCGTGGCTGGGCGGTTCCCGATGTGCTCCGAAGCGGCGATCATGGCCGGGTTGAGCGTTGGCGAAGGGCGCAGCGGCTGCACCGGACGCTGCGCGAACGGCCCGACCTCGTGCCCGCCGAACTCGACGTTGCGGACCAGAAGCTCCTCGAAGAGTTTCCACCTGTCCCATATTCCTGATTCGCCCCGTATCATTGTCAAGCCTCATCGGCGCGAGTCCGCGCCGATACCAACTTCTCGACCACGCAGGTATCGCCATGAAAGCCACCGACCTCATCGACAACGATTCGCTCCGTACGGACATCCCCGAGTTTCAAGCGGGCGATGAACTGAAGGTGCACGTGCGCGTCGTCGAGGGCGGCAAAGAGCGCATCCAGGTGTTCCAGGGCGATGTCATCGGCATCCAGGGCGGTGGACTGCAGGAGACCTACACGGTCCGCAAGCTCAGCTACGGCGTCGGAGTCGAGCGCACCTTCCCCATGCACGCCCCGACTGTGCAGAAGGTCGAAGTCGTCAAGCGCGGCGACGTGCGCCGCGCCAAGCTGTACTACCTCCGGGACCGCAAGGGCAAGGCTGCCAAGATTCGCGAGAAGCGCACCTTCTGATGCGCTGGCCAGCTTGACGCTGGCTACCAATCGGATGCACCGCCGTCGAGGTGGTGGTCCCCTCGGGCTCAGTGCCCCAGCACACACCACACTGCTGGAGGATCACGCCCATGGGCACTTCGAAACCACCCACCGACCAACGAAATCGGTTACGTGGCCAATGGGGTGAGAACCTCGCCGCTGCATACTACGAGCGCCACGGCTGTCGAATTATCGACCGCAATTGGCGATCAGCGACCGGCGAACTCGACTTGGTGGTGCGTGATGGCGACACCTACGTGTTCAGCGAGGTGAAAGCTCGGCGCACGGATCTTTATGGTCCTGCTGCAGCTGCAGTCGGCATCGAGAAGCAGCGGCGAATCCGCCAACTCGGCGTCGAGTGGCTGCGAGCACACGGCCTGGGCCACGTGAGAGTGCGGTTCGACGTGATCGCGATCACCGGCAACAACCTCGACCACCTGCCGGACGCTTTCTGATGGGCGACGGGATCAGGTTTGTCGACGGAGTGATGTGTCGATCGCCGGACTCGAATGAGCGGCATCGATGACTCCGACCTGATGGACCTCCGTCGTCAGCCGACGAACGCCCAGACGACCAGCGCTGCGGCGATCACCAGGCAGATCCCCACGAGGGCGTAGTCGAATGGCTTGGCGTTGTACTTGCGGTTCGGGTCGAATCCCACGGTGGCCAGTATGCCTTCGCTCGGAGGTCGGGTCAGAAATTCCCTGGGTGTGACCAATACATCAATGGCGATCACAGATTCACAACCGATGATTCCGTATCCTTCGATACTTCGTGGCCCGAGGAGACAAGCGGGCAAGCAATCCCCCGAATCTCCAGGAGCCCCCCTTGACGACTGAAACTCTCGATTTGCCTGCGCGCCCTGCGCTGCGGGCCCGCTTCCAAGAAGCGTGGCTGTCCAACCCGAAAGCTGATCTGCTGTCGGGTCTGGTCGTGGCCCTTGCACTC
>Ga0233444_10000533_pt1 | contig 49521 bp, 40 predicted proteins | sample SI_124_October20_6_FD_182792 | JGI IMG/M metagenome (GOLD analysis project Ga0233444, IMG submission 182792) | Seawater microbial communities from Saanich Inlet, British Columbia, Canada - SI_124_October2016_10_MG | ecosystem: Environmental > Aquatic > Marine > Inlet | place: Canada: British... | reverse complement strand
GTTGTCAATATGTTGCTTACAATAGGAACTATGAGTCCTGAGCCTGCTTCAAGTGGGCCCACTTGCTCAACAAATAAATCTATTTTTTCTTTGGGTTTTACTAGATGAACGACATGTTCTAGAACCAGTGGCAGAGTATCCTGCCAAAATAACATGTGTGGGTCATTACCCATGGTGTTGGAGTTTTCTAATCTATCTCCTTGTTCATATGTGAATGTAAAGTAAAGTATGTCTTTATGTGCAATCAAATTAGACCTGCCTAATTTGTAATTTTCCAAATTACCGGCACAGTGAAAGTCAACAGGTAATTGAGGTAACTTGCATTTGGGAGGTACTACTACCCAACACATTGTTGATTTAGATTTATTTGAACTCTTTCCGTCAAAATCATCTAAGCTTCCTGTCTCATCACCTAAAATAACCCACTTTTTTTCTGATTTTAGCAGAGTCCAATCGTGCACTGCTAAGAATAAAGATTGTTTGAAAGGTTCTTCATCTTGAATATCTTGCTCATCATTGTATACAATTACTGCTGCTCGACAACAATAAGACACGTAGGGGTGCTGAGATCTGTAAATATCATCAGCACTTCTAATTCTGTCCGGCCAGTCAAATCTTTTGACTTTTTTTCCTTGAAATTTTTCCATCACCTTAAACGTGAAATTGAGCATTTTTTTGTTCATATCTCCTTTAATTGTCTTTAACAATTCACTTTCGGAAATCTCTAGTGTGTCTCTAAATAGTGTCACCAAAATTGGGCCTGTCTCAGTTAGGTATTTTTGGAACATAGAGACCATTTTTGGCTCTTTTAGGGATGAATATGGAACCGTTAGAGGCAGATTCAATTTACCGATTACTGACCTTTTGTTATCAACGCCCCTGCCTCTTTGACTTGACCCTGAGACCGCTTTTGATTCCTTCACCTGTGCATCCCATCCTTTACCAAATTTTGTTACAAAAACTTGTCTAAGTTGTTCAATATTTTTCCCTTTCTTGCCTATTAGAATACCATTTTTGTTACCTGCATCAAGAATCACAATGCGTTTATTCATTTCTACTTCGAATGAAACAGAATCAATTTGTGGATATTCTTTACTACAGTAGGCAGACAAAAATTCTATAATTTGGTTTTTTGATATATCACTCATTTGAAATCACCCACCTCGAGCAGAAACGTTGTGTCTGCGTAGCCTACCATTCTAATTTCGCCATTAGGTAAAATATGGCATTCAACTTCGGTCTGTTCCTGTAGCACTGATTCATTGTACAAGTCAGATATGAAATGAACTTGTTGGTTGGAGGAACCTCGCCATCTAAGTGTTGTATCTCGTAATTCTTGAACAAATCTACCTGTTACGGCAATATCACTTAAATCAAAACAAGTTTGCATTTTTTCATTGAACTCAGAGGGTTCATAGCCGGTATACAAAAAGACACTAAGGCCCATTTCTTTGCAGCCTTTGATTAATTCAAAACTAGCATCTAATTGCTGAAATGGCTCTCCACCGAGTAGAGTTATTCCTTCGATATCTTCAATTTCCTTTAATTCTGTTAGAATTTGAGAAACCAAAATTTCTTGACCACCCCTGCTAGACCAGTATTGGGTATTCCAACATCCTTTGCAAGCAAGAGTGCAACCTTGGGTCCAAAACACAGACCTTACACCTGGCCCATAGATCTCACTACGGTCTAAGCGATGTCCTAGACGTATTGTAGCAGACAAGATTACACCTCAAGCTGTGCGCACCAAAACCATGCGGATTTGTCCATTTTGTTCGGTTTGTTTTACTCGATAGCCTAATGTTTTAGCTTTTTCAAGAATCTCCTGTTTTCTTTGTTCAATAAGTTCTAGTCTTTGATTTTCAAACGCTTCTCTTTGTGCTTGAATCTCTGCACGTTCGCTTTCCAGTTGCGCGGTTTCTTCCTCTGTGCGAAGTCGTCGTAGTTTCCTTTGAACTGCTTGTTCGTAAACTGGGCCTAAATTGTTCATCCAATTTAGCGAATTCCCGACACGGCGATTTACTCTAATTGAATACCTGCCATGGCTTTTTTGCATTGACCATTCTTGACCATTTATTCGAATACGGATTTGATTTTGATTACTAGCTAAGATAGTTGCGCCAACCTCATCCAGTGCCTCAACTGCACATTCGTGGTCAGTCATAGGTATACTTCTCTCAGTCCAAACTCCACTCATCTAATTCCCTCCAAGCCTCTGTTTTGTTGAAATATTTTGAGCGACTCTTGAGTCCTTCTCCTTGTATTCTCGGGTATGTTTTACATCATCTAATTCCGCTAATTCAGAGAGCAGAGCTTCTAATTCCTCAATACATGTCTCGCCCTTCAAACCATCAGTTTTAGCGGACATTTTACCTTCAGCATCGATAGTGACAGTAATTCTTTGTTCTTTCATTTCAATACCTCCCTAGATGCGCACAAGGTTGCATTTAGTCGCTTGGCGTCTTTACGGCCTTGTTCAACATGATTCCAGTCAGAAACTGCTAGGTAACGAATCTCACTATCCTTGAACAGTATTCCATATGTAGGAAGACCTTCTTTTGGAATCTTTACTTCAAGTTTAGATTCTCTTGTAACTCCCAAGAATTTATGGGAGTTACTATTCTTCTTCCTAGAAGATGGTATAGTTGGTGGGGCTTTGAATTCAAACTTCGATTTAATGATTTCATTAGCACTTTTCATATCCGATTCTAACTGTTTTATTTTGGGTACTAATTGTTCAATGTCGCTCTCCAATTTATCCTTTTCAACACCCTTTGCTTTCTTGGATGATTTCGTGAGCTTTTGTAATTCAGTATTCATCTTCTTGAGACGCGGCTCAAGACTCTTAACTGAAGCCTTGGCATTATCAACTGCCAACTCGTATGATTCACGTTGTTCGTCTTCCAACTTCTGGCGTGCTTCTTCATCCTCAGCAGCCTTGATTGCGTCTAAGTTGCCGCCAACTGATTCGGTAAGTTTCTTGACCTCATCTACTAAGTCAGTTAGGGATTTTAGGTCATTGATAGTTTCTAATTTTTCAATTGCCACATTGATTGATTTCTGTAACTCTTTCGCTTTACGGCCAAATCCAGGAAACTTAGGAACCACATTCAATTTATCCAAGGAATTCAAACGTGCTGAAATTTCATCTCTAGCATTATCCCAATCATCATGAAGCTGATCTTCAGATGCCGATTTTGATGGTACAGGTGGAGCAGAAACCCACTTGAATTCACATTCTCTAGACAACTTGTCTTGCGGAGGAATCAATTCCGGTTTATGGGACTGGAGTACTTCTGATGAATCTGGCATTTCATCAAGATGAATTACTCCTAAATCTTGGGTTTGAGAATCTGAGATTTCCATCTCAATTCCGTTACGAATGATTCTGTTTCCAGCCTCGCCCAACTTAATTTTGGAATGGCCAATCCATTCAGGAGATTTACTGTACTTCTGAAGTAAAGATTTGGCAGCCTTAGATTGCTCAGAAGTTAGGCGAAGGATACTATGCCAATCTCCATTCGCATTTCTATCCCAACCGGCCAGATAACTCTCTGTGCCAATGGCCAATAATAATGAAATCTTGGAATGAGCAAACTTACCTGTCGATGGATTCGTATCAATTGGAGAGCAATAGATTACCTGAGAAGCATTTGTACCGACCGCCAATGATTCTCCATGAATAACCATGGAACTTTGGATAGATTTACCAATAATTTGGCCTTCCCACTTTTTCTCTTTGCGGAGAGAAACTTCGGCCATGGAGCCATCTCCGTCACTAGCAAGACTAGAGCGTAAAATGTGATCTCTATTCTGAATTGTTCTAAGAGTAAATGGAGCTTCAGCAATCGGCTTGGGATTTCTGGCTTCTTCTGGAGAAAGAACTTCACGACCTTCTTTGATTGACCAAAACTCATGTTGGATGTGATTAGAAAACTCATCTATCTGATTCTTGGAAAGTTCCATTGCCCAACCACCAGTATTTCTGGTTAGTGTACCATCTAAAGGTGTGGAAAGTAAGAATCCAATACGGTTTGGAAGATGCCAATCGGCAATGATGACATCAAGACCGCGCTCTTGACGTTCACGTAGAAGCACGTTACCGAGCAATGCATTGCAAGATGGGTCGTTCAACATAGAATCGAAACCTATGGAGTCGGCGATTATGTATACACGAACGCTACGCTCTAGTGCTCTTTCTGCCGCTTGAATAATTGAGGCATCTGAAAAGTTCTGAGTGGAAATCAACAATCTTTCATTAGACGCATCAATTAACGCAGAGATTGTGGAAGGGATCTCGGAGTTTTCACCTGTAAAATGGAAAGGGCCTTGTTTTGTAACTAATTTCATCGAAGATTCGGTAGAACTCCAAGTAGAACCTAGCTCTTCAGTTGTTCGATCTAATGTTGCTTGATTAATGATTGCGGAAATTGTTGTTTGACTCATTGTAATGCCTCCTTTGGTGTTGAATTTTTGGTTAGAATGTGATTTTTCAACCACTTTTCTAGTTCATTCAATTCTACCTTTACACATGGTGTTTTATCCTTAATGTGAATTCCTTTTGTTGTAATCTTCCAGTACCGAGTTTCCTTATCTGATTCGATAATGAGCACTCTATCATGAGCAGTCTGACATTGCAGTGCATCCTGGCCATATTTTCCAAAATCCATGAAAACTACATTTGCATTTATTTCATCTTGAATCTTTGATTTGAATTCATTTGCTGAACTTTTATTGTCACCATGGTTTCTTGTATATGGATAATGACTTGTTAGAACTTCTAATTTAATTGCTGAATCAAATGATGTTAATGCATTTTCAAATAACGACAAACGTTTTCTAACCGATTTTTGGTGGAGATAATTGTTAACATATGTGACTTTCTTAATTTTACCCTTCATATTTTGTGAAATTTGTTTAACAAACTCAGAATAATTATCTGAACCATCATGTATTGCAACATTTTCATCACGCTTTTGTGAAAGCACCCATTCAGGAACTAATGCTATGCTGTCCAAATCATCACCTGCATGAAGCAACTTGGAAAGGCGTGGGTCTGCACGGCTAGACGATAAACTGTCCTCAACTCTTGCTCGAACTTTTTCCGAATCTTGGCACATGAACGGACGCTCAAGAATATCCCCTAATTTGCGATTTGTATCTTCAGTTGTTGTATATCCTGGTGTCTCTTCATTGATGAGATAGATTACCCATTCGCTTGCATCATCTAAATTCTTAGCAAATAAAGGAATTTCAGAAATTGAAATATGATCCCACTCCTCGATTTCGCTTTCTAATACTTCATTAGTTATCTGCATTGACTTTTCTGCATCACTCAGTTGAGCAAAAGGACGTGTTAAACCGCCTAAATTACTAACCCATGGTCCAGATGAAAAACGACCTTTGCTAAGCCATTCTCTGATTAGATGATCTGGATTTAATGAACCGGTTTGCGGATAGGCTTTATTCACATTAATCCTGTCATTTTCAGATTTCTTACTGGTTCCAGAAATTGTTCCTTTTAGGAAAATATTCTCATCAAGTATCCATTCCTCATCGTATTTCCAAGACCAAGATAGTTTAGCCGATGAACAAAATTTCTTTTGTAGAGCCCAAGAACTACCTTTTTTGGTGTATTGAATACGCCAACGTCTGTTATCACCCGGTTTGATGCTTTTTGAGGTCTTTCCATCCGAAATGAGTTGAAGTGTTTCAGGAGGATTATGGCTTGAAGGTTCAGCATCAGCAGGAGGTAACAAACCTAAACGGTCAGCATGCAACAGAACTGCTCCGGTGGTTTCATGGTCGAATGTCCAAATTCGGAGAGGCCCAGTTTCCCCATTGAGTACTTCACCAGTTTTGGCAGTCTCGTGACCATCTTCAGTGAGCAAACCGTCAGAATCCCACACCCCGCTCTCAATTCCACTGGTGATTAAGTTTCTAGCTCCCGCTTGATTTGAAGCATATCCTTGTTCGATAATAGATTCTTGATCTATTCGATTATTATTGGAAATTGCGTATTTGCAAATGGCTTTCATTCCAGGAGCTATCGCTGAACTGGCAAAATTAGTTTGTAAATCATAAGCCTTTACTTGGCTACTAGTTGTTAATTCAATATCCATATTATTTCCCCCTCAATTGTTTATGCTTAGAGTGTGTTTGTGCAAGACTACGGAGCATGGGATCTTTCATTGCTATATGTCTAGCGAAGTAATCCCAATTCCCAACAATTACTCGCCATTCGCGCGCTCTAGTGATAGCAACATTCATCCGATTAGGGCTATCAAGAAATCCTATTTTCCCCGAATTACGTAGACTGATAAATACAATATCGGCTTCTTGTCCTTGGAATCGGTCTGTAGTGCTGACAATTATGGTAATTGGTGCAGGTTTTTCCATTTCTGCAAGATTGAAACGCATAGAATGTTCCAAACTCGTTAATTCTTGGACCATCGCCACAAGAGCTTTTCTTTGTCTTTGATATGGAGAAAGCACTGCGATTTCCCATTGAGTGGGATTGTCTCGCCGTGGATCAGATGGTGGTTTATTTCTAGAATATTCGATAAATCGTTTTAGTTCAGTTTTTATTGCATTAACTTCCCCTTTGTTCACTGTATATGAACCGATTTCTCCTGGAACATCTATCCAAGTCTTTCTCGATTTTCCAGAACGATAATTGAATGGGAAACTTTCATCTCTCAATTGAAGTGTGTTCGCATCTATTAGTGCCTCATTGTCATAAAATTCCTTTCTTGAGAATGAAGAGATATCTGGGTGCATGCGATGTTGGAAATTTATTCGGCTGAAACGAGAAAGAAGTGCCTTTTCGGGAAAGCCCTGCGTTAAAGTTGTCTCGGGTAACAATTGTTGGGCCTTTCCGGTAGCGAAACCAAATTGTAGACATTCTAGAACTGATGGGAGGGCAATGCTTCTAACCTCTTCTAGTCGCTTACGAATATCTTGGCTTTTTGGCAGATATTCATTTATTTGCGTATCTAAACTCGTTTTCTGTCGTTCATTGTTCGAAGTTTTCAATTCATAACTACGATTAAGTCGCCAAGAAATTTGGTATGTCCATTCTGTCAACAAATTATCTTTATGCATAGGGTGATGGCTCGCAAAAAACTTCTCACTTTGTCGTTCTTGATACAATGCCATACGATTTACTGTGACCTCTTCAGTATCAATCGTTCCATTCCTGATGATCGAGTGAATCGGGAGTAATTCTGCAATTTCAGGATAACAATCTGAACCAACAATAATGATGTGACTGGAATGTAGAAAGATATTTGCCTCAGCTGAATCAGAAATTTCTTCCGGTGTGAATGATTGAATTACGGTATGTTCAGATTTTTCGTTATTACGGCCAATTATTGATATTTGGCAGTTCTTAAACGACCTTTCATTCCATGAATTTGCTTCAATTGTGAAAGATGAAGGGACGCCTTCGCCTTCAATCATTACAATGGGATGCCCTGATTTCGGGGAATTGTATTTGCTAAGATTTCGAAGTATTAGGCTAGCTCTTTGGGAGGAATTAGTGAAAGGATTACCTTCTGAGTCCTTCATCATCTCAAGATTTGTCATCAATTCCGATGCTTCAAGGAAAGGAGGGAGTTGCCTAACATCTCCCACTAGAACCCATTTACGTGAAAATGCTGCGGGAATGATAAATTGCTGGAATGTGGTTTTACTTGCTTCATCAACGATAAGGACATCGAAATGAGGTTGTGGTGTCTTCAAGTTCCTCCCCTGGTCGAATTTGCTATCACGAATCCATGGATGATTGATGATACCCTGCATAGTTCCACAGGTAAGATTAGTTTGCCTAAGAATTAGATCTTGAGATTCTTCTTCAGATAGACCTATTTCCATTAGACGCTGAATCCGTTCAGACAGCACGACATCATGAATTCCAGAATCATAGATTCCTTCTTTATTTCCAATTCTAAGTGGAGATACAAGATGATGTAAACGTTCATTATCTTTGATTCTAAGTAAAACATTGTCTACTGATGCTTGAGTAGAACCGCAAAGTAGAACTTTCTTTCCTTGTCGTGTAAGTTGTGCTATTAATTCGATTATTGCAGTAGTTTTACCAGAACCTGGTGGGCCTTGAAGAATTGCAAAATCCGGAGTTGAAATAGCCTTACGAACGAAATCACGTTGATCAAGAGTGCCGTCAGTATCTCTGGTTAGCACCTCCCATTCAGGTTCATCTTCTAATTCGAATGTTTCCCATAACTTGTTCCTTTTATCTTCTGAGCCTTTTTCTGTAAGTCTGAGTAAAGCATCATGGTGCGGTAGAGGATAGTCTCGAAGAATTTGAAGCATCTCTAATTGGCGTTCAATATAGAACAAGTTGGGTTGAAGGCTCAAGATAGCCTCTTTTCCAAGGTTGAAAGGTCTGCGCTTGTGCATTGGTTTTGCTATTGTGATTGTTTTACTGTTGACATCTCTTGATAATATCTTCAATTTCTTTAAATCTTTAATTGGTGTTTTTCTATTGAAATCGACAATTAGTTCATTATACACCGAATCAGGAGAGAACAAAATATCCATTGGGTTTGTATCTCGATCATCATCTAATCTTTTCTCAATATCTTCATGAAGTCTGAGTCTCAATTTCAGTGAGTCTCCTGCCTTTGTAGTCTTCTTGAATTTGTATCTTACACCATCCGAATCGTAAAGGAATTCGCCTGTTGGAATGTACCTCACTGTTTCGGCTTGGTTTAATTTAGCGCCACTGATAATTTGACGGCCCGAACCAACATCACTAAGAGGACCTACAAAATCTGATTGTGAAATGGATTCCCATTCCATTTCTCTTCCATCGATTAACAATTGTTTATTCTTCATCTCTTTAGGCTCTAGGTCCAAAGCTAGTTCAATCCATTCACCTTTCTTCGATTGAGTTAAAATCTTAATTTCACGACTTCCTGAAGTAATTTTTTCTATTGGTTTTGAATTATTATTGTGCTCATATTCGATTTGCTCCATGCTATGTTTACCGCCAAAAACCATCCACCCCTTTGAATTTAAATCACGTGATGTCGAAAAGTCGACACCTGTTGAATTGCTTCTAACTGTCATTATTTCAGCAACTTGACCCTTTGGATGCATCAATTGTGCGCCTTCCTGGATTGCTTCTACAGGCCCTTCCTTGAGTACGTATGGAAGGGTTTCTGAACGAACGCGAATTTTTGAACCTAGTTGCTTAGTTACAATAATGTATTTTTCATTCTCAACAGGCTCCCATTTGAACCTAGCAGTCTGTTGAAGATGCCGATATGCCTCCTTAGAATGCTCCACATACTCAATAAAAGGTTCAAGACTTTCAGCCCTCGATTCAAGTACCGAAAAATTAGACTTTGATCCACCCATAGCAACAAGGAAAAGTCGTTGTAGGAAGCCTCTTGGGCCCCTTAATTTCTGCTTTAAATTAGCCTTTAACCTAGCCCGAGTAGACTGTTTAATTGAAACAATTTTAGAAACCATCCAACGTCCATTGTCATGCTCTTTCAAACATACTTCAACTTTAGCTCCTTTGGAAAGTTCTCCTGGCTTTGACTTCCCCCAACCAATTGTCGCTTCTCCGATTCCATCAACTGTTAGAATAACTTTCTGTTTTCCAAAATCATTAGACTGAATTAGTTTAACAACTCCAGAATATATTTTTCCAGACATATTTTCACCCCCTTTTTGCGCCGACAGTGTCATGCAGCATCTCCCCTAATGAATAGATTGCGCCTTTCATTTGGCAGACGAGGTACATCTTCAGCATCTGCTAGTAAAGTTTCCTTTTCTTCACTGGAGGCAAGACGAGCCCGATACTTAGCCCACTTACGCATACCTTCGATATTCTCACGCATCGTCTTTGACAATGGATAAGTCGCCTCCAAAGCTTGGAGAATGTCGCCCTCATGGACTTCTCGTCCAGCATCAAAAGCACGGAATAGAGAATCCTTCACTGCTTCTTCAAGTTCTGCGCCAGAATAACCAACACTAGCCTCTGCCAAACTATTGAGATCAAATGTTTCTGCTTCATCATGGCGGCCCTTCTTCTTGAGGTGAATATCAAGAATCTCACGGCGAGTAGATAGTCCAGGAAGATCTACAAAGAAGATTTCATCGAAACGACCCTTACGCAACATTTCTGGAGGAAGTTGGTCGATGTTGTTGGAAGTTGCAAGTACGAATACTGGCTCTTCCTTTTCTTGCATCCACGTTAGGAATGTTCCCATCACACGTGCAGTTACTCCTGAATCAAGAGAGCCTGAACCTTGAGAACCAGCCATCCCCTTTTCAATCTCATCGATCCAAAGGATACAAGGAGAAATCGCTTGAGCTACTTGAAGCGCCTTACGCATATTTGCTTCAGATTCCCCGACGATTCCACCAAATACACGGCCAAGATCAAATCGAAGTAGTGGGAAGCGCCAAAGTCCAGCCACTGCCTTTGCAGTCAAACTCTTTCCACAGCCTGGTACTCCAAGCAAGAGAGCCCCACGTGGAGGTTCTAAGCCGAATGCCTTAGCCTGAGAAGTGAAAGCACGACCACGATTCTTTAGCCAAGCCTTCAACTCATCAAGTCCGCCTACATCATCCCAATCAGTACGTGGGTGAAAATATTCTAGAACTCCACTTTGACGAATGATTCGTTCCTTTTCTTCTATTACAAATTCAATTTCGGCTGAAGTTAAACGACCCTTGGTAGCAACAGCCTTACTGAATGCAAGACGAGCTTCCATGATGGTCAAACCGAGTGCTGCATCAAGCAATGCTTCACTCTTCTCTACTTGATGAGGAAGTAGTCCTGCTTCTTCTGTAACATCATCAAAAATAATTCCAAGAGTATGGCGACGAGGTAAATCCAATTCAATAATCGGCATTTCCTTATCGAGTTCAAGAATTGTTGTTGGAGTTACAGTCCCCAAAATCATACACTTGTTATCTGACTTGGTCATACGAGCCAGTTCTCTTAGCCACCAAATGATGAAGCCACGTTCAGTGTTGCTTTGGTCAAGCAACATGTGACCATCCTCAAGAAGCAATATTGCCTTTTCATCAAGATCTCGGAACCACTCTAGAAGTTCAACAGGCATCATTTCATCAACGACATCAAATCGTGATTCATTCATGTTCCAAGTTTGAAGTCGGCGAGCTCCAGACCACTTGTACAACTTACGATTCATTCGCATAGCTGCGGTGATAAGAGCCCCGTCAACACGTTCCCACTCATATGAAACAAGTTGGAACATTGAACTGCCTGAATCAAGTAACGGACGAAGCCGGTCTCTATCAAAATCAACGTTAGAAGAAATGCTCAAAATAGCACCTCCAAGCAGTAGTTTGCACTGAATTTACTTTCGTTGGAAAGGTGTGTGTTTGGGTAACTGTTTTTTGTCCACATCTGGATCGAAAAACTCAATCTGCCCTATTTCCCCGGTTGAACCACTCGTATATCAACGTTAAGATTTGGGCAAAAATGCCCGCCCCTAAAGGGGCGGATAATAACTCAAATAATCTCTACAACGAATTCGAAGAAATAAATTTCAATTTTCTTCTAAGTCAAAATCTTCATCTTCATCAGTTTTTGAAAAACCCGAAATAGACATTAATTCATCAACGTCAAAGAAATCTCCAAGATTATTAGATTTAGATATATTAGCCCTAGAAAATCCAAATGTCGTCCGACCATTACTAGAAAGATTAGTAAAATAAACAATCTTGTTAGTTAATCCCATCGCACGCATGTCTGCTGGCATTTGACGCCAAATGTAATTCCTAAGCGCTGTTCCTCTTTTGAACCCATGAATCAAAGTAATTTTACTCGTTTTCGGATATCGAATGAGGTCTGCAATAACTGTTTTCGCTTGATTTACGGTCAACCCATGAAGGTCTCGTGTCAAGTGAGTCATTGATTTTGCAAAACCGGTATATTATTTATCTTTATTTGAAATGGTTACATAAAGGACTTTAGCAGATCCTTAAGCAGTAAGATTCCAACAATTCTTCTTGAGTGTTTAACCGAATTCTGTTTAATATTTAGTTGATGACTATCTGACAAGTAGCGTACAAATGAACTAAAAGTTCTATGCTGTTTTGGCTCACTCTTATCAAATAAATTCTCATCGATATACCAAGAATGATCCATGCTTCCATACTCAATTTGGTAATCTTGATTTCCTAAATCTTGCCACGAGTCTATCGATATTGCAACTCCTACTCCATTTAAGCTGGCAATTTCCATCGCTTCTTGAATTGAAAAGTCAGGTGTAATGATTGGCAGAATTCCAGCAGAACCGTCTCCAATCCTTTTACTACGATTCCAATCCCATCGACGGTCACTTTGCTCTAATACACGGTTAGTCTTCTGGGGCTGCTTGAAAATTTTTCCTTGGCATTTGTCGTTGCTTTGTTTGAGATCTTCGCTGTCGAAATTGAATCGATTCGCAATGATTTTTTCATCTGTAGCAATTCTTAAAATTGGAATGTTGATTTTTTCGCCGTCTCTTGGTTCATCAATCGCAACAGTCGTTATCGCATTCTTTTTATTATTAGTTAGACATTCCCAAATTAGCAGTTGATTTTTACTGTTGTTGCTAGTTTGTCTGGTTTTAGCATTGTCGTAATGTAAATTTCCTTCCTTGATTCTTATGTTCTTGACCAATTCTAAATCACGTTTCAAAATAGAATAAAATTGATTTTGTAAAACGAGTGGGGGTTCCGTACTGCTTGTTGAAAGGTAAGCACTGGTCTTACCCTTGCTGGTTTTATTTCCAGATTTATTCCTCAATCCTGCTGGTAACAGGTGCGTTTCAGTTATTCCCTTTACATCTAACTTAGTACAGCATTGCTTCCACCTTTTTTGACACACGAATGGTCGAGTTGGGGCTCTTTTTCCTTGCTTCAGTTCCTTCCATTTCACGGAAATGTTATCATTGTTGAGTGCTTTTTGTTCGTTTTCCAATATTGGAAACTTTAGTGGAGTGAACTTTTCACTAAACCCTTCATTTTCGTAAACCAAACGTGAAATTTTATTCACTAACTGCACTGTCAAAGCATTGCTTAGAGGATTGTTAGGAATGGACATTCTAGTTATTTTTTGCTGCCCAAATAAGGAAAATTCTTCCTTACGGATTTGAGTTAAATTATCGCTCAAGCATGGTTTGCCAGGTTCTACATCGCAATCTTTGCATCCAACTCTATTCATCATAGCATATGCAGCCTTCAATCGTCTGCTTACCGGTTTCCAATTAAGATTAGTGGTGCTCTCTAAGGCATCAATGTTTTCAAATAAATCCGGATAGTCTTTTCGCAAATCAACTAACTCTAAATCCAACAAATCAATCGATGCGTATGGATTTGATTTGGGATAGATAATTCTTGATGCAAAATTAGATGAAATTCCTCCATCAACAATACTTGCCGACTTATTCCGGCTATTGTCGTCACCTCTTTCGCTACCTTTTCTCTCATCTATAATCCTAGCATTCATGATTTCTGAGGATATGTTGTGTAAATGGAATAAATTTGCAGTATCCCGCCTTTTGACTTGCCGATATCTAAATCCATGAGGTAAAAGTTTGCGTTGCCATAATTCACCGGATATTCTTGCTATTGCTAGCTGTTGATTCCTACTGTGCAAACCCTCAGTGAATGTAAAACCGTTTATTTTATCGTCTTTTATTTTGACTAAGGCAAACGGGTTATTCTTTTTGCTATTGGCCATATCATTGGCCCATTCAACAAAATTTTGATCATTGATATCTGAGGCAATTGATTTCTTGGTATCTAAGTCAAAACAGTCTGTTAATTCACCCAGCGTTGAAGATAATGTCATTACGGTACTATCACTTTTAATTGGCCTAATAATAGACTCTAATAGGCTCTTTTCATGAAAACAAGGAGTAATAACACGAGATTCCGAATTGAAATTCAACGAGCGAAATATCAATTCTTTTGACAGTGCGTGGTAAGGTGCTGCATCTAAGTGTTCGATTGTGGATGGAGTTGCTGGCAACCATATAAATTTCCCCGAATTATCATCTCCAAGTATAGACTGTTGGATATCTACTTTGCCACTAAGAGAAATTAAATTTCCATGTATGTTTATTAATTCTGATTCGAGTCTTATGCCGTGATATTTTTCTTTTCCCGGCTTTTCTGGTCTTCTATTCTTGTATTTGTAAAATTCATCAGAATTTAGTTCGATATATGGTTTAGAGATGTCAATAAAAGATAAGTTGTTATGTATTTTATATTCTGTCTTTGAAATATCCTCATTTACTTGTGCTGAAACCCATACCTGATCATCTTTATCTACGAATTTCAATAATGTTGTAAATGGTAATTCCTCATTTAATTCCCTTAGTGTAGTCGTCATGGACTCAATTAAATTGTAGAATGATTTCTCCGAGGCTGTTTTCTGCAAGAACTTTTTGATAATTGGATTGGAGGCTAGAACTTTTGCTCTTCCTCTGTCTGATTGATGCAACTTTCCACCAGGTAATTTCCATTGATACCTGTTTTCTTTGGATGGTGGCTGGATCAATACGTAGTCGTTTCCCTTGACGTTCACTGTAATACATGCTTGGCCAACACAAACCCTTCTTATGACTGATGATTTACCTTTATCTCGACTTACCTCGGTGATATACTCGCCATTTTTTTGTTTATTCAGGTAAGCACTAATATGAGCCAATTTATCATTTTCATGATTGCTGAATGTTTTTTCCCTAGAACCGGTCCATGAATCTGCCAGAGCAATGAATGATTCTGCAACCGACTGATCTTGAAACACCCCCTTCGCTAACTCTTTCCAATCGCTTTGTTTCATATTATTCAATTTATCACCTCCACCTCTTGGATGTGGTCTTCTAGCGAGGTCAATGCCGCTTCGCAATTTTCCACGACGATTATATCCAAGCCTAGATTTAACACAGAAGAGCGTAATCTTAATTCATTATCAACATAAAGGCAAAAATCTGGTTTTGCAGTGTTAAAGATTTCAGTGATGATTTTTACTTTATATTCTACAGTGTCAGAAAACATAGCATGTGGTTTGCAAATTAGTCGCATTCCGTCAAACCAAAGCCCTCGATTTTCTAGGTCGATTCTTATCGCTTCGTGATAAATAACATCTCTAGCTGTGAGCCAAAATACTTCAAGTTCCCCTTTGTTAAGCTGTTTCAACTTTTGGATAAATTCCTCAGCGTATAGTAATGTATCATCAAGATGAAATTTGTCTTTATGATTAAAGTTCATCAAAAACTGATACTTTCCAAGTGGATATTTTCGGTTAGAAGATCCATATTCTCCGACAACATATCCTTGTCTGGTAACTATTCCCTCGCGCTTTGAACCGTCAGTTACTGTTCCATCTATATCAATAAACACTATTTTAGCCATGGTAATTGTCCGTCAGTAAACCATTTTATTATGTTTTCCGCATATGCGAAAAATATGTTAAACATAGGAAAAATCTCCATAATCGCATGGAAAGCAACAGTATAGATTCTCCAGAACAAATTTGGCAAAAACCCAAAACAAACGTACTCAATGGCCTCGAAGAGGATCTGTTATTCAATTCACAGAAAGAAATAAAATGTCAACAAACTATTACTGAAATTGAGAATAAACCCAATGATATTGATTTGAAATTTTTGGCTATGATTCGAGAGTTGGAACAAGTACTACCAAAATGGGAAAATTGGTTAGAAAAACTATCTAATTACCTCACAGAATGGCAAGATTTCAATCTTGAAGACATACCAAGTGATCTCGCTAATTCCTCAAAAATCTTGATTTATGAACTAAATTCCTACTTGGAAATAGCTTGTAATAATCTCAACGATATGTGGATATTACTCGAATGGTCAAAACTTGGTCCAGAACAGAAAAAAGATACTTCAAGAGATGTTGTTTGGGAACTTGTTTATGATTTATATTCTCGTTGTGGCAGAATAATGGATTGTGAAAATCACCCTTATTTAGGAGATATAAATCAAGAGATTCCTAAATATGACTGGACATCAACCATAGTAAAATGCAGGCCTGAATTAGAGAACATAATAATCGAAGAAATAAATATCAATAATCCTAATTTAGACGATGAAATAGTTATCAAAACTACCGATTTTAGTGGCATCCCTCAGTTACCTAATGAAGCGGTATTTGACAAATCTGTTCGGGATATTAAAATAACTTGTGAAAAGTTGGGAAAAGAAAATTCGATTAAAACAACTCTACTTTGTGCTAAAGAAGTAATTGATGAAAGTCCTCTCATACTACTCCCTTCGATTAACAGCCAAGCAAGGGCTGCTTTGAAAAGAACTTTGATGGAATATAACATATGAGGCATGGGGGAGATTCACGTGGAGAGTATGCAAATATTGTTCACTGTTCACTTCATTACATTCTTAATTGCAGAACTAGTTTTAATTGTTCCTTTTTCTAGTTGGTTTGTTAGACATTTTATACCAAGCAGGCAATTTCTAAAAAAGAATGATGTTGTACATTATCTTGACTCCCTTTCTAAAGATTGCTTAGCTTTAGGAATCTCACTAGGTGCTGCGAGCGCAATTCAATATCAGATAACATCGGGATATAACAACGGCAAATATCGGAATATGCGTGAACTTAGGAATGCCGCTCTAGTGAGAATGTTAGCAACAATGCTAGGAATGGTTATTCATTCTGTTTCCTTCTTTACATTTTGAACATACCTCATATGCGAAATATTATGTTATAGCCAATTAATTGATTGCTATCAGTATGAGAGACAATTTTTCTTACGATAGACTGACTGAATATCTGGTTCAAATTCCAGAAATTTTGACCCAATATATATCTGACTACGGGCATATTATCTTGGTAGTTATATTGATCATGCCAATTTGGTTTAGCCGGAAATTACTGATTCGAGGATTGGCCAAGAAAGGTCAAACAAATTCAAAGATTAAACAAATTAAAAGAACTACATTCTATTTATGTGCATTAATATCTATAATTATATTTACACCCCTTTGGCTAGATGGTTTTCAAGAGTTTGGAACCATTTTGGGACTGATCACCGCTGCAGTTGCTATCGCTTTAGCACAACCATTACAGAGTCTAACTGCGGGAGTATTTTTGATTATTAAGAGACCTTACGTTATTGGCGACAGAATTGAGGTCAATGAAAAGTGTGGCGAAGTTTCCGATATAACCATACTATATACCACACTTTTGGAAATCGATACTTCGAAATCTTCAGGACAGTTTACCGGCAAACTATTGCATATCCAAAACCGTCATTTATTCACTTCAACTATTATTAATTCCTCAACAATGTGTGGTATGACCTGGGAAGAGATTTCATTCACAATCACCTATGAATCAAAATGGGAAAAAGCTCAACGTGAATTTTCTAATATAGTCAAATCTGTGGTGTATACGTTTAATGTAGAAGCTGAAACAATCATCAAAACGAATAAACATGACTTTCCGTTAATGTCTACTGAGCACACTTTTCACATATCCCCCACAGATTACGGAATTGATATTTCTGCACGTTTTCTGTGCCCATCTATTTCCGCCAGAAACACCAAGGATAAGATCTGGGTAAAGGTGTTACAATTAATAGAAAGTCTTGGAGAAGTTGAATTAGCATATCCAACAAAGAGAGTTATAGAAGATAAGTTAGTTATCGATAACCCTAGAACCAACTTAACAGATCACACTCTAATTTCTTCGAGACATTTTGGCAATGAGCCACAATTGGAATTAAAACAAGATTTTACAGGTTCGAAAAATCGCATGTGCGAGGATTTATTCAAAGTATAACAAAAACAACCTCAGTTTAACACAAAAGGAGAAGAGAAGGATGATACAAGATTACATATTATTAGCAGCATTATTAGCAATTTCATTTGATATCTGGAACCAGATAAAATCAATGACCATACAAAGAGAATTGCATTCAATTAATGACAAGGTAGAGGATTTTGACACCGAGCAAATACGAATGAGAAAGGTTGACGATATATACGAACAACAGAATCTTAACTTCTTAACCACTCAAAACAACACAGTAGAGAAGATCCCAGATGATACTGCTGAGATTTCAGAGAGACAACTCGAATCAGTTGACAAAATGAAAAGTGGACTATCTAAAAGCAGAGAACTATACAGCAAAGTAGAACTTTTTGGAGAAAAAATGGGTCGAAGAAACTCTTTGAGAGATTATAATCGCCAATTCACTACATCTAACAATGAGGAGGATAGAAAGCTATCACTGATTAAACAATCACTTTCTGAAGAAAGTATCAATCTAGATGCAGTAAAGCAAGAAACCCAGAATTTGTTCGAGATAATAGATACGTTGAGAGAATATTTTTCAACTGATATCAGCAAAACAGAAGATCAATTGAAAGACATGCAAATAAGGTTGACTATGGATGAATAATAGCATATGCGGAAAAATATATGATAACAATGGAAGGAAAAGTACAGTATAAGGAGAGATAAACATGATTAGAGAAAATACCGATGATTACCAGGGAAGAAAAAGGAGTCCGATTGACAGGCTAATGGCTGATTACAATGAGGATAGTTTACAATTACCAAACGATAACGAAGATAAAAATTCGTATAAAGACACGAGTCTAAATTACGATGATGACCAAGAATCTAGCGATCATAGCGATGAAGAGGAGAGTCAAACCATCCAATTGAAACCTAAATTACCACAATACGGACCTGCAATACTGATGCCATCTAGGGCTAATGGTAGAGGCAAACCGGAGTGGCAAACGATAGATAATTCAAACATCAACACCAAACTTCGCAAAGGATTAGAAGCTGGTTTGAAACGCAAAAACCGTTACACTCAACCCATTGATGTTGTTTTGACATATGCCGGCTCAGAAGCAACTAAAGCAACTGAAAGTTATAGCGTCGAAGATGACTTAGCTAGAGGAATGTTATCGAGACAATGTAGTTTTGCTATCGATTTGCAAAGTACTGTCAATAAAGTGTTCAACACTCTGGAAAAGCCAAGTGAGTTTAGGCCTCTAGGTGTAGCAACAGTATCAATTTTGAGTGGCGACGATCATAGAGACCACCTAAGTATGGAAAAACTATCCCGAGACGATGTAAAAGCTTCATTAAAATTAGCGATGAAACCTCGTAAATCGAAAAAGGGTCCGCTACGACCAAATTACGTTGACCGTCAAGGTAAGATACAGATATTGACTGCTGGAGAAGGAATCAGTTTATTCCCAATCTCAACGGGAAAGATTGGGGGTGGCAAATCAGTTACAGCTTACTCAAAAACTAGCCCGAGGAATGCTATTGACCGACAAGCCGACATGTGGAAACTTATTTCATCCACACTGGGTGATAGTGCAAAACCATTGGTTATACCTCCAATAACCAGTATAGGAGGCACTTCTCACGATGCTTACTTATCGTGGTTTGAAGATCAGTTAGGTTACACTCCACCTGGTGCATTCCAATATATCACTACAACACCACAAGATAGATTGGCCAACGCAAATGCAGCCGCAGCCTCAAGAAAGAAAATCGAATCATTAGCAGCCATGACTTGTATAGATAGTGGATCAACCATCAATAATATACCTTTGATGATGCTCGATATGAATGACGATGCAGTATATCAATTTGTCAACTTGGAAATCAAGCGATATGTCATGGAGAATTATTGTGACTTACAGCCTGTAACTATGGATAGGTCTGACATTCCAGTCAAATTAGAAGAATTTTCTAGAGCGTTAGGCAAACATTCTGAGACCGCAAAATTTTGTATAAAGGCTGAAGACGAATTTTCCAAGGATTCTTCAATAAAGATACAACATAGAGATTTATTTCTCGGTCACGCCATGGCAATTAACAAGAAACGAGTGCAACATTTGGCATCGGGCGAACTAATCGGCGAACAGCTCGCACCGGAGATGGAAAAACTAGTTGCTAGAGCATTTGCTCAAGCATATGGAAGGCAACGTGGAGAAATAATGTTGCGAGATGAAATTCTACATAGAAACAAAATAAAGATGGCACAGATCGTTGCTTACATCCCAGACGATTTGGATTCCCTTAACCAAAGAAGCAATGTTATAGCATTTGAGAATGCTCTAGAACGTGCATTGAGTAGGACTCTTGGTAAGGAACACTACTTACCGATAATGGTAGCAACGTACAGAGTACCAATGTCCGATAACAAAAGCCCAATAATCGGTATTCGGATGATGACTCATGTGAAAGATGTGTTCGATCTAATCTGCGAGGATACCCCAGAATTATTTGAGAAAGTCATCTCTGGTATCTCAATTAATGAAATGAAGAAAAACGGTAAACATAAGGGCAGATACCTAGAGAATGCCAACTTTAGAAATGAGGTGGAGGCCCTCAGGGACAAAAACCTCAGAGATATACCATTCTTTAGTAAATGGGCTGATGTTATTGAAACAGTCCTAGCTAGAATGTATAGACCCGGATATCAACCAAAAAATCCTGAGGCTTTCAATAATGGTTAAACATCAAAATCAATTACAGGACTAAGAAATATCAAATGAAGAGGATTGAGATAAATGAGAAAACATAGTATAATTATTCAAACAATCAGCATATGCGTAAGATTGGATTATGGTTTAGAAAGTGTGAAGACAAAACAAGAAAGGTGAGCAAGATGGTAGCAAATAGTGAGATAATGAACGTAGTAATATTTTTGTTGATAATTAAACTGATATATACTAAAATACAGAAAAGTAAAACTGAATCGATAATAGAGGAATTAGTTTCGAAGATACAGCAGTTAACACCAATGAAAGATCGTTCAGAGGAGAACGATGATTTAAGATTTAGTAGCCATTCTCAAATGATACAGAATAACAGAAAAATCGCTTCTTTGGTTCCTGAATATATTAACTCAATTATAGAGAACCAATCAACTGTAATCAAAGATTTGAACACACAAAATCAAATTACTGAGCACTTGAATAGCCAGATAATAGCTCTAGATAGTTACTCGATAAATGAGACAGATATTAATGAATTATCGAACCAGTTAGCCAATATTAACGAGAAGTATATGACAGATTTAGATCAAATTAGTACAAATCTAAGTCAGAACTCTGTGACAATTGGTAAGTTAATATCTCAACAAGACATTTCAAAACAGAAAATTGGTGAATTCATCACTTACTTGAATAACAAAATGGGCGTTATCGATGACTACATCCGTATTATTAATCGAAAGATCAAAGAAGACTATTAATCGCATATGCGGAAAGTAGTATGATAGCACATAATTCGCTACTATATTCAAGGAGCAATAATTATGATACTAAGACAGAAAAAGAAATGGTGCCAACTGTGCGAAGAATACTGGAGTTCAATGGGGCAACTACAACAGAAATCACACTTGTGTAATCACACCCTAGAAGAGTGCAAACATAACCAAAGTAGAGAAATTGGTGAAATCGTTGAACCAATGCGCCAAAAAAGTAAGCGAACTAGAAATAAGACCAAGTTGAACGAACGTAACTCTGGACCAAAATCAATAGTTAAAGCATGTGAAGTCTGCGGCGGAATGGAGCAGATTAAGTATTACCATATCACTAAACCGTTCTTTTGCCGAAGAAAACAAAAAAGCGGTGAAGCTTGTGGCCATCAAAGACTTGTAACAATTAAGTTATCTAAAGTTCAAATGACAACCCTGCAAGATATGACGTGGACATACAACCAATACCCAAACAGTATAATCCAACATTTTGGGGAAAGTACTGAACTTATGACAGAAGTTTTAGATTCTGACAATTACAAAGTAAGAGAAGTGTCGAAAGTTCTGTGCGAACCAAGAACCAAAGATTGTGAACCATTCAAGATAAAGTCATACACATTCAAGTCGAACTCAATTAAATCTACAGATCTTGTCTCCCAGAGTAACTTGGCCTCAACTATTAATAAAAATATCAAACTGCATGAATCTGATGTTAGCACCGAATCATTCTATGGTACGGTTACACATCATATCAAAAATAATCAGAGACAGATTAGAAGATGGAAAATTGATGTTGAAGGATTTGGCATAATTGAAATAACGAGAAAAATGAAACATAAGGGCGTTTCACTACCAATCGGGGTTCTTGTAAAGTTAACTCGTAGCGGAGATGGTTCATGGAAAGAGGTTAGCAAAATTAGCATAAAGGATTTGCAATCACTTGAAACCAAAACATCCGAAGTTAAGAAAGAAAATACAGGAAAAATCATAACTCCTAGCGGCATTAATCACCCAAGTGCTCAAGGCAAGTTGATTGAAGATGAGATAGCTGTTAGAACTAGAAATCTTGATTTTAGACTAAAAGAAGTCCAAGCCGTTCTTCAACATCCATTCATTGACGCACCTGTATATGTCAAACGTGACGGGACTTCAGAAAACAAAACTGGCATCAAAGTACCTATAGAAATGAAGACAACAACTTGCCTAAGCGAGTTAAGCTTTTCCTTTATCGATAAAAGCGCCAATCAATTGGCTGTTCAAGCATTAGAATTAGGAGTTGATTATGGTTACTTAATCATTGTATCAAGGGGTGCAATGTTTTCCAATAGGGAATTTACCATTTTAAAATTAAAGGGATTAACAAAATTCCACAGAAACCATATTGCTAAATTAAACCAGGTAGAATCAATTCAACAATTTTTCCAACAACAAAGCGAACAAAAAAAGGGTATGGTGATGGCATGAGAGAGAGAATGATGTATAAGAGAAACAGAGTAATTGGGACTTTCTCGGAACGGGTTAAAGCAACTAAGGCTGCTGAAAGGGTCTTATTTAAAATGGAGTATAGTGGCCATTTTACTGGGATTGATCTCGACTCATTTAGAACAACAATCCTCGCATTCTTGAGAGAGCCAGTTGGCAATTTAATGGGCATGTGTTCATACTCGAGAAATCACCGACACGCCAAAAACCCAGGTGAAAGGACTTGGCGAATATTACTTGATAGGAATCTGCTTTACCGCAATGATGGCGAGCTAGAAGCGACGATTTACCATGAATTCCTTCACGGAATTCTTGGCCCAAAAGAAGGTCATGGGGCGATGTTTCAGCAATATGAACAACTTTGGACACAAATAAATGGAGTTGATGTGTAATGATTGAGAATTGGGAGATTTACACAGCAGGTGTTTTGATCTTTCCCCTCGCTCTGGGTTGGATATTAGGATGCCTAGTGCCAATATGGTGGGTTATACTTCTAATTTTTAGTCCAGACAGGGCTGACAAATTTGTTGAACATTTGAAAAAATATGATATTTGGAGTTGAGCCCCGGGAATTACCACAAATCCGGTTCTAGAATTGAAAATTGCATCGGGGAAGATTAGTTTATGTTAGAATTAATAATTAAAATAATTCTTATCCCAATCATCCTAGTTATTTTGTTAGTCATGGTTTATGTGACATATTTGTTAATTTCAGAACTATGGCAAATTGTAATTGTGTACTCTTTTGCTGCATGGGCTTTGTTTGCCCTTCCTGTAGGGATTTTATTGATTCTTACTTCTGTAGAAACTGTCAACACGGGTTTGATACTTGTTGGTAGTTCGTTGGCCTCATCACTGATGTTGTCTATCGGATTTATTATCGAACAAAACAATGCTGGATAGCAATAATGATTGTTTGGTGGGACTAAATTAGTTTAGTTGTAATAATTCAATATGTGTCTCCTAATTCACCCTTCCGCAACCCTCTACGAATCCATCCAATCCCAAAAACAAGGAACAGGATAATAATCAAAGAAAAGAATACCCAGTCATATTGACCATCCATAGTATCAATGTTAGCTGTTGGTGAGACCTGCAATAGCAGATCAAAAGTATCCGTTCCACCAGAGTTGTTCGCTTGAATTCTAACCTGGCTGTTTATGTATTCTGTAGTTGGCGTACCAGTTATTTGACCATTTTGGGTATTTAGCGTCAAGCCCTCTGGTAAAACTCCAGCAATTACTGCCCAATTATTCGAGGTACCGCCATCATTTTTGGGGGAAATTGTGATTATTTCGGTTCCAGTTTCAATTTGATATGTATTGTGTGGATAACTGATGCTTGGAGGAACATCACTTACTGTTAGCGTAATTGTTGTATTGATACTCCCTTGACTGTTAGTTGCTTTTATTGTTAATGCAACATCTGATACTAGTTCTGTTGGGTTGCCAGAAATCACACCATCTGCTGAACCAAGTGTCAATCCGTTTGGTAGCATACCCGAAGCAATCGACCAGTTATCAACTGTGCCTCCGCTTAGTATTGGGTATATGGGAGATATGAAAGAAGATTTAGTAAAAGTGTAAGTTGGATTTGGATAACTAAAAAATGGATGTTGATTGACAACTGAAATTTGGATAGAGGTTGTAGAACTTCCACCAGAATTTGTTGCCCTGATTGTTATTGATGATGAGGCCACTAACTGCGTTGGAATTCCGATTATTTCTCCTGAACTACTATTCAACGATAGTCCTGCAGGAAGGTTACCACTGATTACATTCCACGATGTGGCAGTACCCCCATTATTTACTGGATTGATCCCTGTGAGTGCGACATTATTGGTAAGAGTAATTGGGTTTTCCGGATAACTTATCTCTGGCATAATGTCAATCACAGATATTGAGATTGTTGCATAATCTGTTCCACCGCTATTTGCTGCTCCGATAGTTACACTAGACGGTCCACCTATGTTTGTTGGTGTGCCGGTAATACTACCATCTACAGGTGATAGGCTGAGCCCCTCAGGGAGATTGCCAGAGGTCACTTCCCAGTCGGCTGCTGCACTGCCAGTATTCACTGGGATTATTGGTGAGATCTCAATCCCTTGGGTGACTGTATATGATGATTCAGGGTAGGAAATAATCGGTTGAGGAATTGAATCAGTTGAGAAATCATAAATCCATAATTCTGCGTTGCAAGAGCCTTCCCATACGCCATCGTGCTGGATTCTTAATATCACTTCAACAGTGCTATTCATTCGTGGTGTCATTTGACCTAAATTTACAGTTGTTGGAGATGGATTATCCGAATTATCTGGAGTTGAAGATTGCCATGCTGTCCAGGTTCCTCCAGCGTCGGTAATTATAGCACTCATTTCTAAATCAATAACATTCGACCATCCTTCGACTCCTTTGTCGGTGGTTTCTGAATATAAATCAACAAGAAGAGTACTATTGACCTTTGATTGAAACTGTATAGTGTATGTGATTTGTGAATAAGCAGTAGTAGACTGGCTGGCACAATTTGACAGGCCAGTATTCGTCTCTCCATCAGCAAGCATCCTAGCATATGACGATTCCGAATTGTCAAATGCATCAGCTATATTTTCGACAGTAGAGCCCGCGGATATGCTATCAGTCTCACCTATACCACTTGAATTATTGGCATCTATTCCGTTTCCAGCAGTTGCATGGTTTAATTGTAATACTAGAACGAGGAAACCCAACAACATTAGAGACGTGAACACCGACTTGTTGGCTCCCATGAGGTTACTTCTTATATCGCAGATATTAATATTATGAAACAAATTTACTCAAGCAAAGTCTGTAATGAATTACTTAAGGAATATCCTTTTATCCAATTCCCATGTAACCAGTTTTTCAAACAGTCCGTGTTTAACAAAGCTCGATCTGTCTTTACTATCTACAAATTCATCCATTAATGAAATAAACATACGTGAATATTGGTTTGAACTCCGGCTCTTTTTGAAGATATTACGTCTTGTCTTTTCTAATTGTTGCTTGTCCTCATGATATCTTATGAGTGCCATAAAATTTCTTTCTGCTTCATCATCTATCCAAAACCATCTAAATATATCGAAAAGGAAATTGTACTTAGATCGTTTAGTCCATGCGGAGAAATAAGCCTCGCATTCCGCTGAAATTTTGCTGTCAAGGTATAAGTCTAGAATCCCCCTTCGTATTATTGATCTTCGAAGGATCCTTTCAATCATATTCCTTCTAAGTCGCGATTTTGGTTCATAGATTCTAAATAAGAACTCAATTAGCATCTTCTCAGATTGCTGATAAATAGTAAAAATTTCTTGATTCGGGCGTTTTCGTCCTCCATCGCAATCATGAATGACAAATTCTTGAAACTTAGCAAGAACTCTCTCTGATCTGTATAAATCGGATTTAAAGATTAATTCCGACTGAGACATATCAAAATCTTGGCTAAGCTCATTCACAAATGCTGCAAAACTCCTTGCATCAACTAACCCTTCTTCTGAGTTGCCGAGTTGGAATTCTATGTTGAATAGGGACCGCAGATTATCCAAATCGACGGATGCTAAGGGTTTTGGCAAGGTCTCTTTCATTTCTCGAATTTCATTCTGATGTTTATCTTTAAACTCGTTCCAGACCACAACGTCATACGACTTATTTTCGGATATGTGTTTTTTTATGTGTGATTTCAGTGATGGTTCAACATTCAAATTCTCTTTAACTTGTGATGGTTTATTTTCAATACTTGCTTTTGTGTCAGAGGTGGACGATTTGTCATCCTTGTCTTGAGAAGCATCTTCTGGTTTGCACAGAATATTCTTAAGTTCGTTCAGTATAGTTGCTGTGAATGCATGATAAACAGCATTAGTATTGTCATCTTTGTCACAACACCAACTCCTATGCCTTACTGGAGTTTTCTTCTTCCTATGATTATCCCAATGAACTGCCCAATCATAACAAGCCAACAAAAATTGTGACTTTATTTTCTTTGGAAACAATTCTCGTTTTTTCATATTTACATGATCTTGTTTGGTATATTCTTTGCACCAATTTTCTATGCAATCTAGAATTACAGTCAAGACTTCACTGCATAGATTTGGTCGCATACTTAACCGTTTATCTTCCTCTCGCCAAACATCTCTTACTGAATAGTATTGTAAACAAGCAGTAATTAATCTACCTAGTGAAGATATTGCATTAATATGTTCAAGTTTAGGGTGTTCAGAATCTTCAGTAGATGAAATTAACCTCTTCCAGCAGCGACCCCCACTAAATTGGAAGTCAGTAATTCCCTCCGCAGTAAATATTGAATCTTCAAAATCTAGCCAACTCATGATTTTGTTTTTGGCATCATAGAAACAATTTTTGCCCCATTCATCACAATGAGCCCAATAATAATCTTCCTCATCTGCTTTTACTGTAGTAAATACTAAGTCAGTAAATATATTATGATTTTTCAAACCCTTTTGTGCATTACTCAAAATAGGTTTTATTTTTCTACTCAAGTCATCATTCTGTTCAAGTCTAGGGTATAAATTGCCAAAACAATGAATACTTTCTTTCTCTTTAAAAGAATGGTGATCCAGTTTACTTCTCGTTCCAGTATCAAACATATGGAACATTGCTTTGAATACTTCTTTCATTTCATCAGTTAATTCGTTAGCTTTAATTGAGTCCCCGAACTCTCTATCAAAGATATCATCAAGTTCCTCACCAACTAGGCTAGGAGTCTTTAAAATGTATATACCAAGATGATTTTCAAGTGATATGTGCACATCACTTTCTGTTCGATCTGCATGAGTATTAAATCCGATTTTCTGACTTCTTCTTAATACCTCTCTTTCATCTTTATCTAATATTGCATCAAAAATTGACAAAAAATCAAGCCTATTTGATTCACCCTTTCTGCACAACACAAATTTGGAGCCCCATTTATCCTCCGACCTACGAACCCAAACTGGTTTTACAACTTCATAGCCTTCTTTTATTTTGATTGCTAAAACAATCATTAGCTTCAAGCGCCTGCTAAACTCCTGATCGGTTTCAGGGAATATTTCATCAGTGAGAAATTTAATTAATTCTAATAGATTTTTATCAAATCTCTGTTTGTCTCTAGTTAACTTCTTAAATTGATTTTTTGTCAATAGTTGATTGCCCTTTCCAGTTATTGAGTCAAAGAGTAGGCTCAACATTTCGGGTAATTTAATTTCAGGACTTATTAAATCCACTCTCTCTTCTAGGGAATTAGCCCAATTTGTTAAATCTTCAACAATTTTTTTCTTTGTCCTAGCATTATTTTTTCTATCCCAGCGATCAAGTGTTGTGGAAGGAAAGAATATTGCCTCATATTCTTCGGCGACCTTTACCCCTTTTTGATTTAAAGCGTCGCTTGTTTTCTTGTTAGGCAAGAGAAGAAACTTGGAGAAGAAATCAATTTGTCCTAATTTTTCGAAGTGCTCTTCCAAATTATTTTTGACCACATACTCATGGAGTTGCTCTGCTGTCACTGAACCCTCCATGTATTGACGCATGGAGACCATGTTATTTTAATTTCTAATTCAGCATATGCTGAAAAACTGAGAAAATTGATGATATTGGAGTTAACTTACAGACTTGGACCGAAGTCCGGCTTAGACTTTTACACATTCATATGTGATCTCAAAAGCTAATGAGCCTGATATTTCTCAGTTCAAATCTCGGCACGTCTACTCCTCTTTCTTTGATTGAATTCGAGAGTGGCACGTGCTGCCAAAACCGTAATTCTGCCAATGGCCTCGGTTTCTGGTTCGGTTCGTCCACTTTTCAAAAACGGCCGCTGAAACTTGATGACGGGTGTGGCAAAAATAGAATTTGTTTTTTTGACCGCTACAAATATGACAATATTTGGTTAATTTTCAATTTCTAAGTCTGCAGAGATTAGTGCTTCTATTCCCAATTTGGTAATTGAAAGTGATACTTTTAGTCCAATACGCTTTCTATTGACCATTTCCCATCTTATTAGAGAACGTAAGTGGTATGAAATTACTTGCGGGGATATTCCAATTTCCTTTGCCAACTGTCCACCATTTGGTCCTTTCAAATCCATCAAATCTACTTTATTTAATTCCATCAATATAGCACGTTTAATCGAATTTTTGCTGAAATTTATCTCTAGTATTGGACTAGATATTGGATTGCCCACAGAAACTGAATCGGCAAAGAAAATTAGCAATCTACCCTCTCTAACAGACCAAATCCGCTCCTCTTTTTCTAATCTATCTAAATGGTATGTTGCTTGATTATTACCAAGTCCAGACAATCTTGTAAGAGCAGAAAGATGGATACCAGGATTGCTTTCAATATACCCATACAAACGACCTCTTTGAAATTCACCATCACTAGTCTTTCTGACAAAACCGAATAACAATAGTAGACTCAGCCAAAACTTGCGTGATGCGGACCATCTAAATGGTTCAAAAGAATACAATGCACCCACTGTAATCAATGTCACTGAACCAAAAGCAACTATTTGGATAGAATCTGGAATGGTTTTGATTTCTTGCTTAAATGGGTCAATAAAATCAGGAATTCGAATTACTAAAACTTCACAATTTCCATCATTGTGTAAATCAAATGGTATGCTATTGTTATCATTGATAGAAGATTCACAGAGAATCTCATCGAAATCGCTCCAACCATCCCCATCTGTATCATTCTCAAGGGGATCACATACTCCGTTACCATCGACATCAACTGGAACGGATTCAATCGACAAAGGGTTTGTGCCGCAGATTGCTTCGATATTATCCCACCAACCATCATTATCATCATCTGGATCTAAAGAATCACAAATACCAGATGAATCACTATCTAGAGGTATATCTTGATTGTTTAATGGGTCTGTGCCACAAGAATCCTCATGATAATCTGTCCAACCATCTCCGTCACTATCCTCTTCTGATGATGCTGAAACATTGAAGCAAAGTCCTATTATCAGCAATGTCAAAATAAAAATAATTTGAACCCGATGAAGCATGTGACAAACCTACTCAATTAATTCAAGATTATTGAGGCATGTATCGCCAACCAAAGATGCTGCTATACCATCAGGGCAAATTGCGTTAGTCCAAATTACGCCGGTAAGGTCTGCAGCACCGTATGATGGATTAAGATACGTTAATCTTGCACCTGTCAAATCTGCACCTGTCAAATCTGCATTTCTCAAGTCGATATCATATAACAATGCATTACTCAAATTTGCATTGGTAAGATTTACGCCAATCCAATCACTACCACCATAGATGGCTGCACCAGATAAATCGGCACCTGATAAATCACTCCATTCAAAATTAGTGTATCTAAGATTGGTATTAACGAACTTTGCATTTGTAAAATCGCTTTGCCTCCAAATTCCGTTATACATAGATGCACCTGAAAAATCAGTATTATGGAATGTTGCAAGGCCGCCAAATGCACCACCAAGATTAGCGGAAATTAAACTTGCATTAGACAAGTCAGTATAACCAAATGATGCATTGCTCAAATCGGCAAAATTCCATATTGAGCCTGGAAGAATCTCATTCATTGAGAACAATTGTGCACCTTTAAAATTCATGTAAGAAAAATCGTTAATTGCCCTCAAATGTTCCATATTATGTTCGAGTTCGGCAATTGTATTTTGTAAGTCTACAATAGCCTGTGAAAGGTTTTCAATCGTGCCTGAAAGGTTTTGAATATTCGAGGAGTGGACTGATTCTAACTCTTCTATTGACGCATTGATTGCATTATATGCTAATTCAAACTCACCTTGATAACTCGATTCAAGCATGGAAATTGATGCCAATAAATTTTCATTGGTTTGCTGCTGTTCAGTCAACTCAATTACTAATTCTTGTTGTGATGATTCTAACTCAATAATTCTTGAATTTGATTCCGATGTTTCGAATTCTTCATTTGGAGTGGTACATCCTGCTAGGCTTAATGAAATAATCAATAAAGATACTGCAATTACTTTGGTCTGCATGATACTCCCTATCAAATTATTAAACATAAAGAGATTGGGTGGGTTTCTTGATACAGATTGACGAGTAAGTTCCTCAGCCTGTTAATGAGGTCATGTTGGCCCTTGCTTCCGGACTTGGACCAAAGTCCCCTAGTATCGATTTCTTCTGAGATATACTTCAGTTGAGCATGTGATGTATGTACATCCGTTGATTATGTGATATTGGTCCCCGCTCCCGGACTTGAACCGGGGACACCCTGATGTCTGCTGAGACGTTTTTATTACAACTACAGTCAGGTGCTCTACCAACTGAGCTAAGCGAGGTATTCCTTGCCAAAAGCCTCCCCTACTTAATTCTCATCAAAGAATTAACAAATCGGTAAGCGATTAAAAGGCCCGTAATTAGACTCAAAATAGGGTTTTCATCCCTTACCTTAACAAGGGTCGAGGTGACAGGATTCAACTGGAGTTTGAAGAGATGTTTTCACCGGCAAAATCGCACATTTCTATGGGCCAACTATGGACGCGGTTAAGTATGGTAAGAGTTGCCTCACCGACTGGGATGGGTGAACATGGCGAACAGTGGCGCTTCTAATTCTGCTAGCGGTAGTGCGGGTGCGCACCAAGACCGTGCACTTGCTGATATGATCAGTGGACTAAAACAAGACAGCATCAACCGTGGTGCAACCGCGTTAATGGATGAAGATGTGGGCTCTTTTGGAGTACCAAATCCGCGTATTCTAATTGTTGGTTGTGGCGGTTCAGGAAACAATACTCTCAACAGAATTACTCACCTTGGCGTAGAAGGGGCAGTTACTGTTGCCATCAATACCGATAAACAACATCTTGACCATACTCGTGCGCTGCAGAAACTCTTGGTTGGCCGTCACATAACCCGTGGACTAGGAGCAGGTGGCGACCCATCTACTGGACGACGTTGTGCTGAGGCTGGTCGTGAAATGATCAAGCGGATTGTCTCTGGTGCTGATTTAGTATTCATTGCTAGTGGACTTGGTGGTGGTTCGGGAACTGGTATTTGTCCAATTGTTGCTGAGGAAGCTAAGGCTGCTGGAGCGTTGGTTGTTGGCATCGTCACTACACCATTCCATGTTGAGCGTCGTCAAAGAATGGCTCGAGCGCTTGAAGGGTTAGAATCACTACGCAGAGTTGCTGATGCGGTACTTGTGCTAGACAATAATCGATTACTACACTATGTTCCAAACCTACCACTTGATGAAGCATTTTCCATTATGGACCAACTAGTTGCTGAAATCGTCAAAGGAATTGTTGAGACAATTACCTTGCCTTCACTGATTAATCTTGACTTCGCTGACGTTAGGGCAATCATGGCTAATGGTGGAGTTACTATGATGCTATATGGTGAATCAGACCGTGGCCCTGAAGAAGTGGTTCATGAGGCATTAAATCATCCTCTGTTAGACGTTGATATTTCTGGAGCAACCGGTGTGTTAATTCACGTAACTGGCGGAAATTACATGACTTTAGAATCTGCTTCTCAAGTAGTTGATTTATTGACCTCGAAAGTTAGTGAAGATGCTAACGTAATTTGGGGTGCTAGACAAGATGCTGGCTTTGGTGATACCATCAAAGTAATGGCGATTATTACTGGAGTTGGTGGTACCGATTTACGCACTGGCAGGCTGGCACCAGATGCTCTTGGGGATGCTCTACGAATCACTCGTGGTAAGAATCAAACCACCGATTCAAGTACTAACAATTTAGGCTTCCATCGCTTTGATTAATAGATGATTATTGCTCTGTCAGTATTGAGAAATTGTCAAAAGAGAGATGCTACAACGGCAATACATGCGCGGCAAGGCCATATTTGCTCTATTAGTGACTATCTTCATGATGACTCCAGTTCAGGCAGGCGAAGTAAACACCTTCCAAACTCAGCAAAACAACCCTGAGCAACCTGATGCCAACAACACAACTCTCTATGCATATTCTGATGGCATCAACAATTTCTGGTCACATTTCAGTGACAATGATACCGACTCGGTAGACACCTTTACTGAAGAAGACGATAATGGGGTAATTACCATCAAGCACAGATTCACTATGACTCCAGTGCTTGACAAGCGCTTAAGTATGACTGTTGGTGGTGAAATTCGTGGTAATTTCAATATCTATTACAACGGTGATTCCGATAGTACTGACAATGCTGGGCCGTGTCAGCCAAGCCAAACGCCTAATGATTGTGATTGGCTAAATGTTACTATGTACAAAGGGCAAACCAAGGTATTCCAGCATACTGAAACTCCGTGGCCGGCTGACCAATGGAAGAATATTCAGTTTTCCTTCTTTGTCGAAGAAGGCAATGAAACTTGGGACGCATCTAACGATAACCCAATTATCGAAATTACTATGAAGGTCAAGGGCGATTACCAAGAAAGTAATTTTATCTTTGCAGGAGGAACTCCTGGTGCTTACGCTATCGAATTAGGTGAAGGCAGTTCTGTTCAATTACCGATTGACCCAGCATCATTTGATGGAGTATTCCAAGATGGTGGAAATATTGGCGACGCTCCTGCTAGCGAAGACGCACCTGGATTCTCCTTGGTTGTCGCATCTGCAGCAATCGCTATGGCGGCATTCATCAATCAACGCAGAGACACTCCTGAACAAGAGTGAAATCACAGTGCGGCAATTATTGCGTTAACATCTAGTGCAACAGCCACTTGCTCTCCAGTGGCTAGATCCTTTAGCATCCCTTGATTTGCTTCAAGATCTCTTGGACCAACCACCAGTGTCTTAGTGGCGCCAATACCATTAGCCCAACCAAAGGCTTTGCCAATCTTACGACCGCGTAATTCTAACTCAACTCGCTGGCCACTACTACGCAAGCCACCAACTATTGGCAAGATTTCCCCCACAGCAATATTGAATGGAATAACCGCAATCAAACCCTTGCCGTCATCTTCACCTGGTACAACCTCAGTGCGCGACTGACGGGCTGCCTGTGCTTCCAAAGCCAGAAGAACCCGGTCAAAACCTAAGCCAAAACCACAACATGGGTCTAAGTCAGGCAGGCCAAACAAATGTAGTAACTTGTAGGAACCGCCACCAAGCACCTGTCCTTCGCCGCCCATCTCAGGGACAATTACCTCAAACACCATTCCGGTGTAATAGTCTAAGCCGCGAGCAACTGTAAGGTCAACAGCTAGTGATGGTGGTGCTGGTGCTAATGCCGCCACTGCACTAAGGGTAGTGGCTAAATCGTCAAGTGCTTCAAGGGAAACACCTTCCAGTGAAGACAGGATTTCTCGGGCTGGCCCAAGTGTTTCAGCACCGCCTGATAAGTCTGCTAACTGGCGAAGTGGTGCTGCATTTTCGGCTGGAATATCATTATCTTGCAATAGTTTGGCTAGACCATTATCATCACCTTTGTCTAACAGTCTCATAGCACTGGCAACTGGTGGCTCATTGGCTCCTGCTGGTGTATCCATTGACAGCCCAAGACCGCTTAGGGCATTTTTCAAGATCCCCACATGGCCAATTCTAATTTGCCAGTCTTCGAGGCCACAATCGGTTAGCATATTGATGGCTAAGGCGATTACTTCAGCCTCAGCTAGCGGACCAGTTGCGCCAATGAGTTCCACACCATATTGGAAAAACTCTCGATATCTGCCTTTCTTGAATTCCTCATAGCGGTAACATTGACCATAATATGACACCCTAATGGGTTTGGTGTCATTACGCATTTCCTCAGCAATCATGCGCATTGCTGGCGCGGTTAATTCAGGGCGTAAAGTCAAGTTTCTGCCACCTTTATCCTCAAAGGCATAGAGTTGGGAAATTACTCCAGGTCCGGATTTTGCGGTAAACAAATCCAGTGATTCAAATACCGGGGTTTGAATGCGTTTGAAACCACTACGACGAGCACATTCCTCAAGCAATTGCTCAAACGCAAGGCGGCGATTCATCACCTTAGGGGTGAAGTCTCGAGTACCGCGTGGGCGTTGCACCATGAGTAAATCCACAAGGTGATTGTTCATGACCTCTTCGCAAGGATTTAACCTAACAAGATGATTTACCAGCCCACTGCCCAAGTATCATCATCGGCTTGCTCATCCTTAGCTTGCCACTCAACATCCGCGTCATCCAAGGCGTCTTGTTCACTGTTTGGGAGTTCTTCCTGTGGCTCGCTTTCTGGCTCCGCTGACTCTTCAATTTCGCTTTCTGTTGGGCTCTCTTCCTCGACTGCTTCATCTTCATCAAGCAACAGTTCAAGGATTTCATACTCTTCTAAGCCGGCATCCTGGCGAACTTCGACTAGTTCTGGGGCTAACAGTACATCGCTATCATTGATTACTTCCTGTTCTAGAAGTTCTTCTACAGCAACCTCTTCGACTGCATTTTCTGCCGGTTTGAAACGTTCGAGGAATGCTTCCCCTTCGGTTGGAGCATCAAGGGCGGCCAGCGCATTCTTGGTCAACTGAGCGGCTGGAGGCATGGCTCTAGCACGCTCTTCTGCCTTTTTGCGTTGGATGATGGCGAATGCCTCAGCTTGTTCACGTTCTGCCTCCATTTCAGCTTCAACAGCTCGCCACATTTTGGTTTCTTTGAATTTTTCACGCTTCTCTTCTAACACTTCGATTTGACGACGACTAGGTCGGTCGTACAATTTCCAAAAACAGTATACTAGGAATAGAAATGCAATTGATGCTAGTAGACCGGTGATTAGCGTGCTAACGAGGTTCGACACCTCAATCATCCTCCGCTAAATCAAACTGCTTCAGCTTCAAACACCGCATCTTGTGACGCTAAATGCTCAAACCCTGGCACTAACTCTCCAAGTTCAAACACTCGGTCATCATCTCCACCAGGCAAAGTAGTGATATCGACTTCTGCTCCTTCTGGAATATTTCGGAAAATAGGTCTTTGAATCAGATACTTGTTGAGGAATATGAAGGAAATGGCCACAACCCCCCAGAAGGCCAGAATAATTCCAAGCCCCTTTGGATTAGCCGGGTTCCAAACATCATCTGTATTGGCAATCATATCACCGAAGTAAGAGACCATCAAGACAGTGAATAGAATCGGGAACGCGATGTAGAGTAAAATATCCCACCAGCGACCGACCACGATATCATTGTCGCCGGTATTGATGAAATCATCACGGAATGCTGAAACTCCAACGCCAAGGTATCCCTTAAAGCCGCCAGGTGCTTCTCCAGCAGCAACTTGAGCCTTCCATCGGTAATAGCCATACTTCCAGATTGTGAAAGCGATAAATAGCCCTGAAAACATTAGCCCATAGCCCCATATGTGATCTTGAACTTCTAAGAATTCTGGGAATGCAACTCCTGCTGAATCTAGTTTGATCCACATTATTGCCGAAGGTAATCCGAAGATGAATATGGCTAGTCCAGTGATTGCTACTGAGCGCTCGCGGTTGTAGCCATGGTCAACAAAGTTTCTCACACACAGTTCGACAGTTGAAATCATCGATGTCAAAGCAGCAAATGATAGTGCAAGGAAAAATCCGGCCATCATAACAAATGGCCCAATCGAGCCACCTGGGGCTTGAGCGAATACTTCTGGTAGTGCCAGGAAAGTAATTGCTGAGGAACCACCAGTTACGGTTGCCAGTGGGTCACTGCTAACTGCGAAGATGGAAGACAATACTGCTAATCCAGCAATGATAGAGATGCTGTTATTGGCTAATCCCATAGTAAATGCATTCAAGACAGTATCCTCGTCTTTTCTCATGTATACCGCATAGGTAATTGCCATACCCATTCCAGCAGAACAAGACCAAGCAGATTGCGATAAGGCGTTAATCCATATTTCAGGCTCAAACAGTAAATCAGGATCGACCGAGAACATGAATGTTGCACCGTCTAAAGTTCCGTCTTCAAAGTCCATCCACAAGGAAAGGAATAGTGACATGAATAATAGGACAAACAGAGAAATCATCAGTACTACGTTGACCTTTTCAATTGCCTTAGCACCTTTCCAGATTGCTGCTAAAGTAAGACAAATAACGATGAATTGGAAAAATATTACTTGGCCTGGGTTTTGCAGAAAAGAATTCCACACCTCGGTGGTATCTACGCCCTCGCCAGTTAGTCCACCGGTAATTCCAAGTTGGAAATATTTGATCGTCCAACCTGCAACAATGGCATAATAAAATCCTATGGCTGTTGAAATCCATGCCGTCCACAGACCCATCCAAGCGAATTTCTTGCCGGCAAATATTCTGAAAGTACCGATTGTACCGGTACGACTTCGCTTACCCATGGCGAATTCGGCAATCACCAGCGGTATGGACCAAGCAAACAAGAAAATTAGCCAAGGGATTAGGAATGTTCCTCCCCCATTTGCCCCAACCATTCTTGGGAATCGCCAAATGTTTCCGGTACCAATTGCCGCCCCAATAGAAGCGAAGATTAGACCTAAACGGCCGTTAAACTGATCTGATTGAGCCATGTGACCACCTCGGCTTATTTGCCGTCCTCCAAGAGAGCCTCAGAAAACTCCTTGTCGTTTTCATCAACCAGCATCATCCTCAGACATATTGCTAGGCCGCCCCAAACGAAACTGGTGACCAAAAAGAACATGAACAACGCACCAAAGAGTGTGCCATAATCAGCTCGATAATCAACCTCTAGCACGTAATATTCGCCGTTAGCAGGATAGAGGTACAAATCACCACCACCAAGTGTCCCCAGCATTGCTTTGTAGTGAACTTGTCCTGAAACTGTATCTTCAACTGGAAGGTTTGACCGGATGACAGTACCGTTTTCTCCGCTCAGTAGATTACATATCGATGAAGTTTCTTCAAACGGCGCCATTGACCACTCTGTGGTAGACCATTCTTTTGGCCCATAATCACTTTGCAAACGGGTTGGTTGTACTGTACGATACATTACATGAGATACTGATTGGTCTAGAGAATAGGCAAAGCCATTGGCGACGCACATGTCAACTGGAATACTACCGGTACTTGGGACATTTACCATATCTGGCATTTGGATAAATTGGTTCTGTGAAATATTAGCAATTCCTAAATCTGCTCGTTCTCGTGGATTATCGGCAATCTCTGTCATATAGAATCCAGTGCCCAGATTTCGAACCGCGATGTGATCGATATCATCTTCATGTTGATGGAATGCAGTGCCTATTTCTGAGGTATAACAATACGAGCCGTGGACACCATAATGCCAGTCACAGAAATCTCCTGTTGTTGGATATAGGTCTGAGGATTGCATGTTGGTGTAATCGGTCATTTCTGCCAACTTATCACCATGGTATACCAATTGGTCGTGGTCTGTTGTTTCACACCCAGTGCAATGGCCCCATGGGTATAGAATCAATTCAGAGTAGGAGTGGTGGGTTAGAGTCGATTTGAATTCGCTTGCACCATTACCAACATCATCATTCATTTCAGTTAAATCTTGAATGAATCTAGTTTCTGGCTCTGAATTACCGCCCGCCCAATCTTCATCAGTTCGCCCATCATTATCATCATCCTCGCCATCAACGTTATCCTCATTGATTAGTCCGTCACCATCATTGTCCTGAGTATCATATGGTCCTGTGTAAACATCGTTATTGGCAATTCCAGCCTGTTCATCTTCAGAAGGGGTGCAGGTACCTGGAATCAATGGAACTGTAGCACCAAGAGGCGCGCCCCATTCGAACTGATAGTTACGATTCAAATCAACGCCATCACAATCTTCGTCAACTTCTTCGTTAAAATCTGGCAGTAGGTCTGGCCCGTTATTTCTCAAATTCTTTCTCCAGCCACCACTTGGGCAAGACTCCCAAGCCGGAGCAGGGCAGAATACTTCACGGTCGTAGATATTGCCATCAACATTCAGCATAGGAATAAGATAGATTTCTCGGGTGTTGATTAGATCGGTAATAAATTGTTCAGAATAATCTTCATCCACTCCAAGGTCGCCAGGGCCACAGTTGGTACCATCGCCATTGGAGTCTTGATAATTAGTAGGAGTAGTAGCAAGAGCAAGACAATCACCATCATCATCGAGGATTCCGTCATTATTTGCGTCACCCCACGGGTCTTCATCAACAAGTCCATCGCCATCATTATCGTAGCCAATGTTGTTGTAAGAGAAAGCAATGACTTCAAGCTGCATTAGAGCAACAGTGTAGGACATCCACTCTCTTGCGTGGTGATTACCAACAATCATGACATCGTGTCGGTCAGCATAATTGCCATTATCCCCGACGAATTCATTGTATTCTCCGTTTTGAACATCACCAGTAATTTTCATCCATGGCGATGAGTAACCGTAATACCAGCCTTCGTAGGTATCTGCAGTGACTGTCTCGCCACGTGCGTTAACACCACCAAGTAAACCTTCATGGAACTCAAAGATATCTGGATTCTCTTGTTCAAGTTGCAACATCAAGGCCTTAGTAGTCTCGTAAGTGTGGTATTCTTTGAATTGCCTATCGCGGTCCGATTCTGGCGCCCAAGGGAAAATTTCGTTGGAATAATCTTCTGACCAGATATCGGTCGGCTCTAGACCTGATGGTTCGTCCTGAGCAAGTGATGAAGCAACCATCGGCGTCATCAAAGAAAGCAGTAACGGAAGGCACAATAGCACACCAAAAGACGGCCTTGTCTTTAACGCAACAATTGGAGATTTACTATTCGACGACATCCTATCGTGTTAGCGAAGTGCTTTGAGTTCTTGAAGCCGTCGTGCAATAGTACCGCAAAAAAAAGACGCGGTGATTTCACATTAGGTCAAGTATTTTTTCTGCCGGACGGCCAATAATTGCCTTGCCATCTTTCACCAGTACAGGCCGTTCGAGGAGTTTTGGTTTGGACCGCAATGCCTTGATTACCTCGTTTACTGAATCAACTGCAAAATCTAATTCTTTGAAGGCTTTTTCTTGTTTACGGATAATCCCTGTCAGACTCGCTAGTATAGGTAAATCCTCTTCCATTATCCCTTCCTCAAGATAGCGATGTTCTTGAAATGAGACGCCTTTATCAGTCAGTAATTTGATTGCTTGGCGAGATTTTGAACATCGTGGATTGTGGTATAATCTCATGCTATGTTGCCAATACTGGCAGTTAATGAATCCAACTACGCACCATTTACTTTAGAATACCTCTAAAGTAATGAGGCTGTGCACCAACCATGACTGAGACGGATATTGCTACTCAAGCGGCAGATACAGTTGGTGTTAACGAAGCCACAGTCATAGCAATTATCGGTATTATTCTAGCCGGTATTTTGGTTAGATTTTTGACCATGGCATTTGCTCCTTCACTACTTAAGAAAATCATTCGTTCCAAAAATCTGCAGGATAAAACTGTGAAAAATTCGGATAAAGCGTTAGGCTCAGCAGTTGGAGCATTAGTGTCCTATCTGCTAGCTATACAATTGGTGAATGCAGTTGAAGAAGGGTCAACCACCTACGTAATGCCTGATATTTTAATAACAATCATGCCAAATATCTTCCAATTTATTATTGCACTGGCACTAGTAATTTGGGCATTTAGACTAGTCAATGTAATCCAAGATGTGGTACTGATTCTCGACAGTGATGGAGTTGCTGATAGCAGTGACAAGACATTAATCAGCGCTCTAGAGAGTGTAATGCGATTTGTTATTGTCTTTATTGGATCGGTGTTCATTGCCGACGCAATTGGTCTGAACCTAACCTCACTAATTGCCGGACTAGGTATTTCTGGTCTAGCTCTGGCTCTTGCCGCAAAGGATACTATTTCCAATTTCTTTGGCGCAGTCACAGTATTACTTGACCGCCCGTTCAAAGTTGGTGATTGGGTAGTAGTAGGCCCGTCGCAAGGTGAAGTAATCGAAATCAATCTACGAACAACCCTAATTAGAACCGGAATTGATACGGTAATCACCATTCCAAACGCCAATTTAGTTAGCACTCCAGTAGAGAATTATGGCAAGCGAAGATGGCGTAGATGGCAAAGCATGCTACATTTTGACCTCAACTCCAACCCGGATAATGTCGAAGCATTCCGCGATGATGTGCTAAAATCAATTATGGCAAATGCTGCTACTATGAATGAAGACTCTTCCTGGTGCCGAGTCAGTGATATTTCTGCCACCTCGATTGACGTTTCGTTGAACCTATACTGGGACGTTCAAGGTGGTGCAGACGAGCGACAAGAAAAAGAGAAGTTCCTGCTTGAAGTTATGCAACTGGCCAAGAATCATGAACTAAGGTTCTATGATAACAGAATCAGACAACAGATGTAATCAGTAGGGATTGGGGTCTTTAGCCCAATAGATTTGATTGCTTAGAATGGCAAATAACAAACAACTTATGCCGGCAAACCCGGCAATTGTTGGGGATATTGAATCCATTCGCCAAGCAAAGAAAGCAATTACTGCACCGATAATTCCACCCCAAAGTCCAGACTTCCACAGGCGAAGCACTCCCAAGTGAGCCTGTATTCTTGAGACATCATTGAGCCATTTTTGGGATTTCTTTCGCAACGGCTCGTCCCCATACATACGTGCTTCCCCAAGCGCCAATAATACCGCATGATAACGCCAAATCCACGGACCGCCAAGTAGGGTAGAGAGGGCCTTTTTACTACGATAATTAGCAGGTGTAGTGGCTAGCCATGAATCTAACAATTCCTTTCTAGCGGTTTCATCCATCCCTTCTGCGAAGGAGATTTGCTGTTCAATCATCATTAAACTCGCTATACCCGGCAAACGGTCCGACTCACACAGAATATGCTCTACCGGACTTCTTGAGTCGGCAATAAAATAAATCTCATCACCTTTTTTACCTAGCAATTCCAAGTCAAAGTTCAGTCTTGGAAGCCCTACTGTTGCTGCACTATGTGGGGCTCGCCAAAGAGTGCTGGTCTTCAACTCAGCTTCGATATCCTTCAGTCGGTCGTTCCATCTACGCTCTGTATTAGGCGTAGAAAAATCATCTAGTGCAGCGTGGATTCGACCAAGCATTCCAGCCAGTTTATTGGCTAATTTTACCTCACTGCCGGTGATGATTTGGTCCAAATCATAAACTGCAACTCTGTCGTTTCCTTCGGTAAAGTAAACCATACTTGGCAAAATTACCGGTTGACTCTGTAGTGCCTTATTCCACGGCTCATGTCTGACCATCCTTGATAGATCATTGCCCACTGAAAATGGTAACACTCGGGCGATTTGTTTGGCATTTATCTGCAACAGTAGGCCTTTTCGATCTTCACGCAGGATAGTTACCTCGGTTACTTCTGGCCATGTTCCAACTATTGCTGATTGACTTGGATGGTGGGACCACCAGTCAATAGTCAAACAATCATGATAATTCCAGCAATGTAGGGTACCAAATTCAGTCCTAATTTTACCTGAGTCAAACGGTTCTGAGTCTTCATGAATGATGCCGCTTGGCCACCAAGGAGACTCGTTCATGACAATGGGAGAGGCTCCACATTGACAAACTCTCACTTTTGGAAATGGCATAAAATGGCGTTAGCATAAAATGGTAGGCAGACTTGCTATGAGCGTGGCACAGCAAATTATTATGCCCGGTACCATTCAAGGCGGTGGTTCTACCAACAAGCGATGGTGGGTCTTTGGAGGACTACTTGTGGCGTGGATATTTTTCACTGCTGTAGGAGTGGCGATTGAGCCTGATATGGAAGAATTGGCTCAGTGCGATGATGAAGAACTTTTCACCGGAGAGGTGTCAGATGAATGCCTAGATTTACGCGAACAAGAGACTAGTAGTGCTTTTGTTGGAGGAATTGGCGGCTTATTTTGCTGTAGTGGAATTATAGTGTTGATTGTCGCTTCACTAGCAGGTAAACCGGCGACAAAAACCGTCGTTGTTCAACAAAGCTTTGTTCCACAAGCGCAAGTTGTTCAAGGCAGACCTCAAATTATCCAAACCAGAGCTGTAGTCAAGACTGGCTTTACTGGAACAATGCCAACGCAGAAGGCTCGTGCTAGTGTACAAACTCAGCAACCTAATCAACAAACTAAGCAACAATCTAATCAGCAGCCTAAACCGCAACAAAACGGCGCACCTACAATGGATGAAATTAACAAGTTAGCCGCTGAAGCGAATAATCTTGAACTAGCTAGAGACTTTGCTAAAGCCGCAGAATTATATCAAAAAGCTGGATTATTTGCTGAGGCTGGAAGAATAAGAAAGACCTACTTAGAAAACGACAAACCAGTAGTACAGATCGGACAAATTGGCGATTCGGTAGTCAAAGATTCGGTCATTATGGGTCAGCAAAGACAACCTCTAGCATGTCGAAATTGTGGCTTAGAGACCCAACCTGAATGGAAGTTCTGCCCTTCCTGCAATATTCCTCTGTGAAGTGATAAAATGGACTATGCGTATTATTCACTCTCGCTAATTATTGCCTACGCTTTTGTAAGATATTTCACCGAGAATACTAAAATCCATCTTAAATTCAAAGGTTTGTGGGTTCATCATTGGATTTTAGCAGCCATCACGATGCTGATTATCCTGTACCTTGGAATTGATGAACCGTACATTTGGGGCGCCCTTACCGGAGTTGCCTTAGAAGGATTGCCGCGCAAGAATTGGTCGATTCGTAACAAAAAGTAACGTCGGCATAACCCCTTTATCGTCGATGGATGTGCTAGTGATATGGACGATGTCGAATGGCTTACGTCAACATTATCTTCAGAAATGGAGGTTCGTCCCCCGGCCAGTAGACGTCGAGAGGCTCGGTATCTGGCGGGTAATTGTATCAAATTGTACCACGGTGAGCAATTAATTGCTTATGCCGAAATGCGCATGGTTGGACGCCACATGGAGATTTCAACTGTTCTAGTAGACGCAAACTTTCGCAGCCAAGGCAAAGGCAAGGAATTAATCAAAAAGGCATTAGATAACATAACTTGTGACAAGATTTTGTGTTGTACAAAGAATCCTGCAATGGCAAAAGTGCTCAAGGATCTTGGTTTTACGGTAAAAAAATGGCCTGGGTTTTACACCTATCTAATATTATCAATCAATACTATACGTCGATTATTCTCCATGCTCCTTAGATTTGAATTCACACGAATTTGGCAGCAGGGCAAAGGTATTCACAAATATGACATGTATGTAATCGAGGAAAATTAATCTGCCAATTAAGCAATATAGCAGTTTACTGACCACATGCTATGCATCGCCGAGTTATTGTCCCAGCAAGGGTCAATATCATTGGTGAGCATACCGATTACGCCCAAGGACTTGCTCTGCCATTTGCCATTAACCGGTATTTGGTTTTGACAATAAAGGGTCGTGTAACTGGTTATTCTGGTGATGAAACAGTCATTGCTTTGTGGCAAGCAGTAGGCGGTCAACCGGCTGATTTAACGGTCAGCAGTGAGATTGCCCAAGGCAAAGGCATGTCCTCATCTGCCGCCCTTTGCTTGGCCATTGTCATTGGCAAATATGGAAATATTGATCCGTTTGACGCGTGTAAAAAAGCCCAAACTCTTGAGCATGGAGTCCTCAAAACCCCGTGTGGACTACTTGACCAAATGGCGATGATGTTTGCCAAAAGTCAGCACTGCACAATGATTGACTTTTCAACGATGGGGGTCGAATACCATGATTTACCAACAAACTGGATCTTTAAATTAGTCGACTCAACGGTTCATCGGAAGTTATCAGAGATGAATTATAACGCAAACAATGATTATCTTAGCCAGCATGTTACATCTGAAAATCAACGAGTAAGGCAAGCCATTGGTGCCAAGCCAGAAACCCTTGGTAAATTACTCAATCAATCACATAATTCTCTCAAGCAATTAGGCGTAAGCACGCCAGAAGTAGACAACTTAGTTGAGAATCTACAACAAACCGAGGGGGTACTTGGTGCTAGGATGATGGGTGGCGGATTTGGTGGCATGATTCTAGTGCTCGTTGAAAATGAGGAAGCCCTACCAAATTACTCGTCTGTGGTAAGTTCAAAAGCGCCGTTGTTTGAAGAACTGGGATAATTTATCTAGCCGCTCAGGAGTCCCCATATCCCAGAATTTTGTATCGTCATAATGCGCCTTTATTTTACCGGCAAGCGCTGGATAAACCGTGTTTTCCCAACTCCATTGCTGATCTCGGCCAAATAGCAAAACCAACCGTTTACTTACCACACTAGTTCCCGCTTCATAGCCATTGAAAAAATCTGTTGATTGGCTTTTATCGTACTGTACCACAAAGCCGTCTTCATGTTGCAAATTCATGGTGTCATGCGATTGAGTTACCGTCATGGTGAGTAAATTTTGACCATTTTGATGGGTTTGTAGTAAGTTGTGATAATCAATTGGATGGAAATCGTCTCCCCAAAGTAAAATGAATTCATCTTCTAAATTGTCTACTGCATTCCATAATGCGCCACCAGTCCCTAGTGGGCTTGCCTCTTTTACCACAGTTAATTCAACCCCATGATGTTGGTAATCGTCAAACATGGTTCCAAGATGTCCAGTCAGTAATAATACCCTATTACAACCTTGACTGGCAATCCAGTCTAGAATATGAGTGATTATCGGTTGATTATCGACATTAATCAGAGATTTTGGCGTAGATTCGGTCAACTTACCAAGCCTAGTACCCAATCCTCCAGCCAAAATTACGACTTGTGGCATTGAAGTTTTAACACCCAAACCACTGTTCATGCTACCAAACTAACGATTCGATTAATGAAATAACCGATTACCTGACTTAGGGTTACGGCAGTGATACCAAGTGTTGCAAATCACACTAATGTTACAATATCTGAGACATAACCTCAAACACTATGGAAGCAACCAAATATTATGTCGGAGCATATTGCGAACCCTTCAAACATCAATATTGTGAACACTGCGTTCCTTGTTGGTATGCCGATTCTTGCCTTGACGTCGCTTATTTTCTATTCGGTTAATTACGGTATAAGTTGGTTTGAACCAGTCATATTTGTGTTCTTTTATCTCGCCTCTGGATTTTCAATCACTGCCGGATATCACCGTTTGTTCAGCCATCGTACTCACAAAGGCGCCTGGCCACTTAGGCTATTTTATGCGCTATTTGGCGCCGCAGCATTTCAAAACTCAGCCATAAAATGGTGCAGTGACCATCGCCGGCATCATCTCAAGACTGATGAGGAAGAGGACCCTTATTCAGTCACTAGAGGATTTTTCTGGGCCCACATCGGATGGGTTATGGTCGATGAGGGAGAGGAAATTGTTGAAAGTGTCAACGATTTGCAATCAGATAAAATCCTCGCATGGCAAGACCGTCACATCTTCAAAATTGGCTTTTTAGTTGGTATTGTACTACCTGGGCTGGTAGGCTTGGCTTGGCTTGGTAATATTCATGGATTTTTAGGCGGCATGGTATATGGTGGATTTCTACGAGTCGTAGTAGTTCATCATGCAACTTTCTTGATAAATTCTGCTGCACACACTTGGGGCAGTCAACCATATTCAACTGAAAATACCTCGAAAGACTCTCCATTACTATCATTCTTTACCTTTGGAGAAGGCTATCACAACTTCCATCACACCTTCCAAGCGGACTATCGTAACGGCCACAAATGGTACCATTGGGACCCTTCCAAATGGCTGATTAAATCAGCCTCATGGGTTGGGCTGACTAGCAATTTACACAAGATACCTGCTAAATCAATTGAAGCACGAAAAATGAAGCGAACCTTCGAGCTAAAAGCAGATGGTAACGTGATTGATAGCCAATTCCAAGAAAAATTTTCTGAATGTGTCTCTCAATTACGTAAGGGTTTTACTGAGCTACTAGATCGAAGAAAAGAGTATCGAATTGCCAAGTCTGCAAAAAAATCACAGTCCAAAACTAGTTGGAAAGCGGTAAAAGAGGCTCACAAGATAAGAATCAAGCAATGTAAAATAAGAATTGCCAAGGCTAGAATTGAGTTTAAACTACTCGTGCAATCAATGCGTTTAGACATTAATACAGCCGCACAGGCTGCTTAACATTCTATTTATCGCAGTGCAGATAGTAGTGTTGGATAGGTAATCTTCTTGAGATTACATTTCTGATACTGCTGCCATTATCGGTGAAAGGTCGCCGTATTCAACCAGCAAACTAGGGCCGCCAGCAAGATAGTACATTGAGCCCAGTCCATCTCGTGAGTCCTCTGCGCTAGAGTTGTTATTGGTTGCACAATCGCCAGTACAGCCATCGGCAAAAGCCACGTAGACACGTCCTTCACTGTCGATGTGTAAATCGTTGAAATCCAGAAGATTACGGTTTGAGCCACCAATGTCACGGCAGTCACCTGAGTTCAAACAGATTGAGCCTATTTGAACTGGGTCATCAGTTACCCGGTAAGTATGGAAAATTGGATTGTCATCTAGGGCATTGAGGCTGTAAGTAATGTATAGGTGATAAGTCGCATTATTTGGTGCATAGTGCGCGTTACCATCCCATGGACTGCCATCGATATTTGACTCGTTGAGCATCTCCGTATTTTCACTACCAAGATAAGTCACGGCAATCCTGCCAGGGTCACCAGCATCGGTTTGGGGAAATACTGTCGAGATGACTCCTGCAGGTGAAATTCGAATGCTCTCTTGTTCCCAAGTCTCGCCTGAATCGGTAGACCTAGACATGTAAACTCCCTCATCACCGCCCGTCCAAATATGGTAAGCATTTGATTCGGTATCGGTAGATATCTCTGAATTCTTACGCGGATAAGGGGTGCCGACATCCTCGCCCATGGTGCGTTCAAACCAAGTAAAACCATTGTCTTTCGATACGATTACCGATGGCGTCTCAACTCTAGGTGTCACGTAGACGGTACCATCAGGCGCAGTAGAAATTGCTCCATGCAAGCCACCATTGGTAGTTGCTAGGCCAATAATTTGTCCACCTGCTTCGAAAGTTGCACCACCGTCAAAACTGGTAAAGCAAAAGATTCCTGCTAGTTTATTGTAACAGTAGTATACCGCGGTTTCATAAATTGTACTACCCGTTATTTGACCAAGGGCCCCGTAACCAGCAGTTGTCCATGGACCGGTAGCTAACTTGATGTGGTCGTTAATTGGCGTTGTTCCTGAATCGTGAGGATTGCCTAACCACGTCTGCCCGTCATCATCACTCCAACAAATCCAAGAGGTCTCCAGCCCAATCATCTGAACGTTGAACACACGATCAGTAATTGTGTCTACCCAGCCATATGGGTCGCTAGTTGTCGGTGAACACTGAACTGGGTCTTGAGTCTCTTCCCAATTTTCACCCGCGTCACATGAGCGCATGACTTTCTCCATAGCAATGAAAAAGATACAGCCGCTTGAGGTTACACCAATGCTTGGTTCCTTACCAGTTTCTCCAACATCACTGAATTGAAACGTCATTTCTATCGGTTGAATATCGACTGAATTGCCCGTCTTATCGGTCACAAATACACGGGGACTTTCCTCGATTACGACTTCTGGCTCTTTGGTGATTTCTTCATTACCAAAACAGCCCGACAAAGACATCGTCACCATTAGTAAAGTCAGCATTATTGCCCTGCCGTGCATAACAGAGCCTAACTGCTGCTGTTCAATAGGATTACTATCAGAACATTATCCCGTTAATTGCGAGAACTGAACCAACAATTAGACCGAATGCTGGCAACATCTTTGACATTAGGTGTGGGTCTGTTACTGGCTCACCGTTAATTGTCATATTGTCTTCCATTCCTTCATCTCGAAGTCTAAAGTAAGCGAGCATTGTTAGCAACATTACTACTGCACCGGTTGCTGCATCCATCTGCTGGAAATCACTTGCATTTCTTGCGTTACCAACAATAAGACCGACATAGGTCGCGATAACTACTGTCATAAAAGCAAACATGGAAGGGTGAATGATCGTCCACTTTCCAGATGCTCCCTCAGTAAGAACCAAACCTGCCCATAGTGTGTATACTAGAATCAGACTCCCGGATACAGCAACCGTCGCATCAGATGGTGTGCCCATTCCATTGGCCATGCCTGGAATTACTGTATCAAAATTATCAGAAATTACGCTGTCTGGAGTAAATATCATCCTCAGTGAATAAAATAGACCGGTCAAAACCAAGACCCCTAAAGCTACCAACGCAAACTTATCTTTGACATTTATTCCTGGTTTGTAGTCACTCAGGCCATCATTGACTCCTTCATCTCGCAGTAGGAAATATGCCGTAGTATACAATGCGGTGGTTATTAGAGTAGCATATTTTGGAGTTTCACTAGCATCAGTGAAATCACCATATATCCAAATTGATGCGGTCAGTGCGGAGAATCCAATTATTACTGGAATCATCATACGCCACATTCCTTTAGCGCCCTCGTTCATTAGCAGCATGACAGCAAGGAACATGCCAAACATTAACACTCCATTGAAACCGGTTTCTGGACCTCCTCGTCCCCATGCTTGGGTTCCTTCAGCTGCATCATTTGACAGGATGGTAAAGCAACCATCTCCACCGATTACATAACAATCAGCAAAGAGCATGAAGTTCAGAGAATAAATCAGGCTTACTAGAGCGCAAAGCGCTAAGCAGACCTTAGCTGGCATAGAGTTTATTTGCTTAAACATTAGTTGCTCAAGGATAGTATTGATTTATTATATCTATCTTGATTATAAAGCAAAAATTGCGGTTTTTTGCCTAAATAATTTTGACGGAGTGCGGTAAATCACTCTGCTGCCTTCGCCGCGGCTTTAGCGTCGCGACGTTTCTTATTTTGTCGCTTCTTATACCATGGATATATTGGCCACTTTGCCAATCCAGTCCACATGACAAAAAATATCAAAATGGT
>Ga0233444_10000531_pt1 | contig 49657 bp, 49 predicted proteins | sample SI_124_October20_6_FD_182792 | JGI IMG/M metagenome (GOLD analysis project Ga0233444, IMG submission 182792) | Seawater microbial communities from Saanich Inlet, British Columbia, Canada - SI_124_October2016_10_MG | ecosystem: Environmental > Aquatic > Marine > Inlet | place: Canada: British... | reverse complement strand
CCAAGCAAAGATTGAAGCGATAGGGTTCGTCGATGTTTCCTTACCTTGCTGATGCATTCTAAAATGTCTTGTAACTGTTCCGTGGGCAGCTTCTGACTCAACTGTTTTACCATCTGGAGTCATTAAAACACTTGTCATTAAACCTAAAGAACCAAAACCTTGAGCTACTGTATCTGATTGAACATCTCCATCATAGTTTTTACAAGCCCAAACATAACCACCGCTCCATTTCATCGCGCAAGCAACCATATCATCAATTAGTCTATGTTCATATGTAATGGAGACTTTATCGAACTTATCTTTGAATTCATTTTCAAAAACCTCTTGAAATAAATCCTTAAATCTTCCGTCATAGGCTTTTAAGATTGTATTTTTAGTTGATAGATATACAGGCCATTTTCTTTCCAACCCATAATTCATACACGCTCGTGCAAAATTTTTTATAGAGTCATCTAAGTTGTACATTGAAAGGGCAATACCTGGTCCAGTAAAATTAAATACTTCAAATTCCTTTTTATCTTTTCCATCTTTAGAGGTCCATTTAACTTCCATTTTTCCTTCACCCGGAATTAAAAAATCGGTTGCACGGTATTGATCCCCAAAGGCATGTCTTCCAATAACAATTGGCCGTGTCCAACCCGGAACTAGTTTTGGAACATTTTTACATATAATAGGTTCTCTAAAAACTGTTCCACCTAATATATTACGAATAGTTCCGTTTGGAGATCTCCACATTTTCTTTAATTTAAACTCTTCTACTCTAGCTTCATCTGGAGTAATCGTAGCACACTTAACACCCACACCGTACTGCTTGATTGCATTAGCCGAGTCTATAGTTATTTGATCATCTGTCTTATCTCTACTCTCCATTCCTAAATCGAAATATTTTAGATCTACATCAAGATAAGGTCTAATTAGCTTATCTTTAATAAATGACCATATAATTCTAGTCATTTCATCACCATCTAGCTCAACAACTGGGTTTTTAACTTTAATTTTTGCCATAAAATATAGATTGATTAACTGGAATTTTTATACATATTAAGAAAAATTATCAAACTATTAATTATGTTTAACACAATTTTTCCAAAGATCCACAAAGAAGGTTATAAATTTTTAGCAATATCAATTTTAGCTACATTTATAGTTTTGTTATTTTCAAAATTTCTAGGATTTGCATTAATATTAATAACAATGTGGGTTTATTATTTTTTTAGAGATCCTGAAAGATATTCAATTAATGATGATAGTTACTTAGTAAGCCCAGCAGATGGATTAATTACTGATATCTCTGAAAGATCAGGGCCTGAAGAATTGAGATTGGAGAATACCACATATACTCGAATTAGTGTTTTTATGAATGTATTTAATTGTCATGTAAACAGAATACCATCATCAGGGAAAGTTGAAGAAATTTATTATAAACCAGGAAAATTTCTAAATGCTTCTTTAGATAAAGCCAGTGAGGAAAATGAAAGAAATTATTTCAAAATTAAATTAAATAATGGAGAAGAAATTATTATTGTTCAAATTGCAGGATTAATTGCTAGACGAATTGTTTGTGAAGTAGAACAAGGACAAGATTTAAAACAAGGTGAAAGAATTGGAATGATACGATTTGGTAGTAGGGTAGATATTTTTTTTAAAAACAAAAAAGTTTTAGCAAAACTTGGTCAAAATGTTGTAGCAGGTGAAAGCTTAATAGCCTCAGATTAATGCAAGAAAATAAAAAATTTAAACTAGTTTCATCGAAAAGAACAAGATATTTACTTCCTAACATATTAACCATCGGTGGAGTTTGTTTAGGAATTAGTTCCATAAAATTTTCTATAGAAGGAAATTATAGTTTAGCAGTGACATTGATTTTATTAGCAGCTATTCTTGATGCTTTAGACGGTAGAATAGCAAGATTAATAAAAGGAACTTCTGATTTTGGAAAAGAGTTAGACTCATTAACAGATTTTGTTAGCTTTGGTATTGCTCCAGTTTTTCTTTTATATTTTTGGGAGTTAAATCAGTATGGAAAACTAGGTTGGGCAATAACACTTATTTATTCAGTGTGTTGTGTTTTAAGATTAGCAAGATTTAATTTAACTAAATTAGATGAGACACAAGAATGGAAAAATAATTTTTTTGAAGGTATTCCATCTCCAGCAGGTGGATTGCTAATATTAATGCCATTAATATATGAATTAACTGATTTAAATTTCGGTTTAGACATAAAAAACTCAGCACCTTATTTGACAACGATAGTTGCAATTCTTCTTGTAAGCAAAATACCTACGTTCGCATTAAAAAAAATATCTATTTCTTCTAAAACAACAGTTTTTTTATTACTTACTATTGGTATAATTTTTATATCTTTGTTGTTTTATACACTTGAAACGCTTTTAGCTTTTGGAGCAGTATATCTGACGTCGATACCAATAAGTATAATTGCTTTTAATCATCTAAATAAAAAAAATATAAAAAAAATATCTGAAGAAGATCATGAAGATATTTTATAATGAAAAAATCCAAAAGAGTTAAAAAAAGTAATTCTTGGAAAATCAAGCAACATAGAGATCAATTTTTTAAAAAATCAAAAACTTTAGGATATCGTTCTAGAGCATCATTTAAGCTAATAGAATTAAATCAAAAATTTAATTTTATAAAAAAAAATAGTAATTTATTAGATTTAGGGTCTTGTCCTGGTGGTTGGTCTCAAGTAGCTAGCCATATAATTACAAATGGCAAAATCTTAGCAATAGATATCAATGACATGGAGCCAGTTAAAAATGTTAAATTTTTGAAAAATGACTTTATGAATAAGAATTCTAAAGATGAAATAATTACATATTTCAATGAAAATTTGGATGTAATAATTTCTGATATGGCTGCCGATACCACGGGTAATAAATCATTAGACTCAATTAGAACTAATCAATTATGTGCTGATGCAATTAATTTTGCAAAAACAACACTTAAACCCAAGGGTGTATTTGTTTCTAAATTATTCATGGGTGAAGACTTTATTGAGGTTAAAAATCAGGCTAAATCGATATTTAAAAATGTAAGTTTCTTTAAACCCGAGTCTAGCAGAAAAGAGTCTAAAGAAACTTATTTACATTGTGAAATTTTAAAGTCTTTATAAATTTCGATAATTGTATATAAGTTAATATGGGTACAATTAATGAAGCTTTAACCTTTGATGATGTATTAATGATTCCAAGGTATTCTAATATACTTCCATTAAATACAAATATTTCTTTAAATTTAACAAAAAATATTACTCTTAAAGTCCCATTTTTATCTTCAGCTATGGATACTGTTACAGAGTCAAGAATGGCTATAGCTATGGCGCAAGCAGGCGGTATCGGTGTAATACATAGAAACTTGACAATAAAAAATCAATCAAAAGAAGTGATGAAAGTTAAAAAAAAAGGACTAATAACAGGCGCAGCAATAGGTACAAATTCTGAAGATTTAGAAAGAGCAAGATCTTTATTGGATAAAGGAGTTGATTTAATTGTTATAGATACAGCTCATGGCCACAGTGAAAAAGTTTTAAAAGTTTTGACAAAACTTAAAAAGACAAATTTTAAAACTCCAGTATGTGTTGGTAACATAGCAACAGGTGAAGCAGCTAGTAGATTGTATAATGCTGGTGCAGATATTATTAAAGTAGGTATAGGACCAGGGTCAATTTGTACAACAAGAATGGTAGCAGGTATAGGGGTGCCACAAATATCTGCAATTATGGAAGTAAAAAAAAAATTAAAAAAAAAAAAAATTAAAATAATTTCAGATGGGGGAATTAAATTTTCTGGAGATATAGCAAAAGCATTAGCTGCTGGAGCAGACGCAATTATGATGGGTTCAATATTTGCTGGAACAGATGAAAGTCCTGGAAAAAAATTTAGATTAAATGGAAAAATTTATAAGCAATATAGAGGAATGGGCTCTATAGGAGCAATGTCCTCTGGATCAGCTAATAGATATTTTCAAAAAAATTATAAAGATAAATCAAAATTTATACCTGAAGGTGTAGAGGGTAGAGTAGAGTATAAAGGAAGATTATCAAAAATTATTTATCAATTACAAGGCGGGCTAAGATCCTCAATGGGGTATATCGGTGCTAAAAATTTAGAAGAAATTAAAAAACAAGCAAAATTTATTAAAATTACAAAAGCTGGATTTTATGAGAGTATGGTACATAGTGTGGAAATAACTCAAAAAACAATAAATTATAAACTATGATAAAAATTATAAAATTAATCTTTTGCATACTTTTGCTTTCCAAACCATTATTTGCAAAAAATGAATATTTTCAAGAGGGTTTAAATTTATATAAAAATAAAAAATTTCAAAAAGCAAAATTTAAATTCGAACAAGATATAGTTTTTAATCCAAAAAGAGAGTTTTCATATCTATATCTTGCAAAAATATTTAAATACCTTAATAAAAAAGATTTAGAAGAACTTAATTTAAATACAGTTATTTTACTTAATCCTAAAAATGAAGAGGCGATTTTTAATCTAGCAAAATTAAAACTAGAGTCTTCCGATTACAAAAAAAGCAAAGAATTAAATAATAATTTAATAATTTTTTGTAATAAGTTTTGTGATAAAAGTAAAAAATTAAAAATTGAAATTGAAAATTTATCTAAAAAATAAATGCAATTTCATAAAAACAAAGAAAAAATTATAATTATTGATTTTGGTTCTCAAGTAACAAAACTAATAGCCAGGAGAATAAGAGATTTAGGAGTTTATTCTGAAATTATTCCAGCTATTAATACAGATAATTTAAAAGATTATAAAAATATTAAAGGAATAATATTTTCTGGAGGACCATCAACAGTTACAAAAAATAATTTTCAAAACGTACCAAAAGAAATTTTTAAAAAAAAAATACCTATTCTAGGCATATGTTACGGTTTACAGCTTATTGCAAAAAAATTTAAAGGTAAGGTCAAATCATCAAAAAAAAAAAGAGAATTTGGCAAAACTTCATTATTTGAGAAAAAAAAATCATTATTAACTAAAAATTTCTTCTCTTTAAACAATAATGAGGTGTGGATGAGTCATGAGGATGCTGTTGTAAAAATGCCTGCTAATTTTGATGTAATAGCATCCACCAATGACTCGAGATTGACTATTATTGAAAATGAAAAAGATAAAATTTATGGAGTGCAGTTTCATCCAGAAGTAACACATACAGATAACGGTAATAAAATATTCAAAAACTTTTTATTTGAAATTTGTAAGATAAAAAAGCAATGGAATATAGTAAATCAAAAAAAAAGATTAATAAATGAGATTAAACAAACTGTAAAGAAAGATAAAGTTATATGCGCTTTGTCTGGCGGAGTAGACAGTAGCGTTGTAGCGTTATTAATAAATAAAGCTATAAAAAAAAATTTAATATGTGTAATGGTTGACACAGGTTTGATGAGAAAAAATGAGTTTAAAGAATCCTATAAAATCTTTAAAAAAAAATACAAATTAAATATAAAATTAATAAATGCTTCAAAAATATTTCTTAATAAATTAAAAAATATTTCAAACCCTGAAAAAAAAAGAAAAATAATAGGAAATATTTTTATAAAAATATTTGAAAAGGAAGCTAAAAAATATAAAAAAATTAAATTTCTTGCACAAGGGACTCTTTATCCAGATATTATTGAAAGTAAATCTTCCACTGGAAGCAAAACATCAAAAATTAAATCTCATCATAATGTAGGTGGACTACCAAAAAAAATGAATTTAAAGCTAATTGAACCTTTAAAAGAATTTTTTAAAGATGAAGTAAGAATTTTAGGAAAATCATTAAATTTAATAGAAGAGATTAACTTTAAGCATCCATTTCCTGGACCTGGTTTAGGCATAAGAATACTTGGCAACATCACCCATGAAAAAGTTAAAATACTTCAAGAGGCAGACAATATCTACATGAATGAATTAATAAAAAATAATCTTTATCACAAAATATGGCAGGCTTATGCAGCTCTATTACCTATTAAGACAGTAGGGGTAATGGGTGATGCAAGAACCTACGAAAACATATGCCTATTAAGAGCTGTAACGTCAGAAGACGGCATGACAGCAGACTCTTATAATTTTTCAAAAAAATTCTTAGATAAAATTTCTAATAAAATAATTAATAATGTAAAAGGTATAAATAGAGTTGTTTATGATATTACATCAAAACCACCAGGAACAATTGAATTAGAATAATGAATAAAAAAATAATAAAAATTTTGAATAAAAAGAAAAAGTCAAAAATTGTTTGTTTAACTTCATACTCAAAAAATATTGCAAATATTTTAGATAATTTCTGCGATATTATTTTAGTTGGAGACTCTATGGCAAATGTTTTATATGGATTAAAACATACTCACAAGTTAACTTTAGATACTATTATTCAACACACCTTGAGTGTTAAACAAGGAATTAAAAAATCTCTACTAGTTGTTGATATGCCTAAGAATTCATATATCAATCAAACAAAAGCTGAAAAAAACGCTAAACTAATTATGCGTCTGACTAAGTGTGATGCTGTTAAATTAGAAAGTAATAAACAAAACTTTAAAATTATAGAAAACTTAGTAAAAAAAAAAATACCAGTAATGGGACATATAGGATTTACACCTCAATTTAAAAAAAAATTCAAAGTAGAAGGAGTCACAAAAAAAGAATCAATCAGATTATTAAATGAAGCATTACAAATTCAAAAAGCAGGTGCTTTTTCTATAGTCTTAGAATGTGTGGCCCCTAAAGCAGCCAAATTAATTACAAATAAGTTAAAAATACCAACTATAGGAATAGGTTCATCAATCAATTGCGATGGTCAGATATTAGTTACAGATGATATGTTGGGAATTAGTGGTTTTTACCCTAAATTTGTAAAAAAATACGTAAACTTAAATAGAATAATTGTAAAAGCTGTAAAAAAATATAGTAGAGAGGTAAAATTAAATAAATTTCCCAAAACAAGTAATTTTTTATATGGAAAATAATATTTTAGAAAAAAAAAATTTTAGTGAAAAATTAAAAGATTTTTTTAATCAAAATAAAATAAAGGTTTATTCATTTTTAACTTTATTAATATTAAGTACAATTTTGGTTATTTATATTAATTTTTATAACGAAAAACAAAATAGTTTAATTTCTGAAAAATACATAAAAGCAGGATTGCATCTATCAAAAGGAAATAATGAAAAATCAAAAAAAATTCTTGAAGAAATTATTTATAGTAAAAATAAATTTTATTCGGTGTTAGCTTTAAATACTATTTTAGAAAAAAATTTAGAGCTAGATAAAATAAAAATTATAAATTATTTTGAAACATTAGAACAAATTAATATTTCTAAGGAAAGAAAAGATTTAATCATTTTTAAAAAAGCCATGTATTTGATCAAACAAAACAATATAAAAGCTGGAACTAATTTATTAAATAAATTAATAATCGAAAATTCAAAATTTAAAACACTTGCTGACGAAATAATAAATAATTAAAAAATGAAATTATTTTACGTTTTAATAATTTTCGTATTTTTACCAAATTGTTCCTTTGACAATAAATCTGGTATTTGGAAAGATATAAATAGTATATCAGAAAAAAATAATGATGAATTTAAAGATTTTAAGACAATTACAGTGGATGATAATTTTTTTAAAAAGATTATATCAAAGAATAATGATTTCACATTTAAATTAGAAAGGCCAAGAGACAATTATAATTGGAGAGACATATTTTATAATAAACAAAATAATTCTGCTAATTTTGCATACAATGACACTAATAAAGTAATCTATAAAAGTAAAAAAATATCTAGATATAATATTAACAATCAATTCTTGTTAGATGATGGAAATTTTATTTTTGCAGATGCAAAGGGAAATATTTTAATATTTTCACGTGAGAAAAATAAAATTATAAATAAATTTAATTTTTATAAAAAAAGATATAAAAAAATAAAAAAAAAAATTAATCTTATAATTGAAAATAATATAATCTATGTATCAGATAATTTAAGTTTCTTGTATGCGTATGATTATAAGAATAAAAATTTAATATGGGCTAAAAATTATAAAATACCTTTTAGATCAAATTTAAAAATATTTGACAATAAGTTAATAGCCGCAAATCAAAATAATATATTATATTTTTTTAATAAATTTAATGGTGAACTGTTAAAAAAAATTCCCACTGAGGAAACATCATTTAAAAATGAATTTATTAATAATTTGGCATCTACTGAAAGATCGTTATTTTATTTAAATACATATGGCTCATTATATTCAATTAATCAAAAAAATTTATCTATTGACTGGTTCATAAACCTTAACCAATCTAAAGATATCAATCCAAATAACTTATTTAATGGAAATGAAATAATAGTACATTCAGAAAAAATAATTATCACATCAAATAAAAATTTATATATTATTAATGCTTTTAATGGATCTACTTTATTTAAAAGTAATATAATTGCTGCCTTTAGACCCATAGCTGTATCAGAAAACTTATTTACAGTTACAAAAAATAACTTATTGATTGCGCTAAATTTAAAAAATGGAAATATAATTTATTCAATTGATTTAAACAAAAAAATTTCAGCTTATTTAAATACCAAAAAAAAAATAGCAAAATTTAAAAGTTTTATGATTATTAATAATAAAATATTCATTTTTCTAAAAAATTCCTACTATATAAAATTAGATATTTATGGTGAAATAGAGGAGATAAATAAACTACCATCTAAAATCCATAGTAATCCAATAATTTCAGAAAAATCCTTGTTGTATTTAAGTAATAAAAATAAAATTTTTATTGTTAACTAACTGTTGGATTTGCCGCTCAAAAGAGATAATTGTTTAATTTTAAGACCTTGCAAATTATCGTCAGGTTTAATGGGATAATCTCCTGTAAAATAATGATCACTAAATTGAGGGTAGTCTGAATTTCTTTTATTGCCTATAAGGGCTTTGTATAACCCATCTAAACTCAAAAATTTTAAGCTTTTTGCTTTAATATGTTCGCACATTTCTTGATTACTTTTATCATGAGCCAAAAGTTCTTCCTTTGTCGGCATATCTACTCCATAAAAATCTGGGTATTTTATCTCCGGACAAGCTATTCTTACATGGACTTCCTTTGCTCCACTTTCGTAAAGCATTTTTACAATTTTATGACATGTAGTACCTCTTACTAAAGAGTCATCAATTAAAATAATAGATTTATTTTTTACTATTGTTTTTGTAGAACTTAATTTTAATTTTACACCTAAACTTCTTATATTTTGAGTTGGTTCAATAAAAGTTCTACCCACATAATGATTTCTAATTAAACCTAATTCAAATTTTTTTTTTGATTGTTCCGCATACCCTAAAGCTGCTGGAACACCTGAGTCAGGCACTGGTACTACTAAATCAGCTTTTAAATCTGTTTCTTTTGCTAACTCTGTGCCTAAATTTTTTCTATATTCATATGCGCATTTATTATTAATTAAACTATCTGGTCTTGCGAAATAAATATACTCAAAAATACAAGGTCTAGCTTTTTGTATAGGAAAAGGTTTAATTGATTTTATTTTTTCATTTTCAATAACAATAATTTCTCCATTTTCTACTTCTCTAATAAACGTAGCTCCTACAATATCCAATGCACAAGTTTCTGATGCAAAAATATAGGAATTTTTAAGTTTACCAATTATTAATGGTCTTATTCCAAAAGGATCTCTTACGCCAATTAGTTTTTTGTTGGTCATTAGAACAAGAGAATAACCTCCTTGTATTTGAAAAATAGCATCTATTAATCTATCTACAAATTTATCTCTTTTAGATTTTGCTATGAGTTGAACTATAGTTTCTGTATCGCTTGTAGTTCTAAATATAGCTCCATCTTTGACTAAGGACTCTCTCAACAACAAAGCATTCGTTAAGTTGCCGTTGTGTGCAATACTTAATCCTCCCATATGTAAATCAGCAAAAAAAGGCTGAATATTTCTTAAAGAAGTTTCTCCAGTTGTTGAATATCGATTATGACCAATAGCAAAATTACCTGGAAGTTTTCTTAATGTCTCGGGATTGGTAAAGTGATCACCTACTAGACCTTGTCTTTTTTCTGAATGGTAGTTTTTTCCGTCAAAAGAGACTATTCCACATCCTTCTTGCCCTCTGTGCTGTAATGCATGCAGTCCAAGTGCTACCAAAGCAGAGGCGTCATTGTGATTAGAAATTCCAAAAACACCACATTCTTCTCGTAGTTTATCTAAATTATATTTTTTCAATTTTTTCTTTAGTATCTATAAAATCATCACTAGAAGGAAATTCTTCTATTAAAATTTTACTTCCTTTGTTAATTAAGTCGAATGAAACCGCATCTTCAACTGATATACCCCAATTTTGATAGGGATAAAACCAATTAAAAATAGAAAACAAACAAACAGATAATATATATCCTTTAAAGAAACCAAATAATAATCCAAAAGCTTTATCTATTGACCCAGCACCAGTCCAAGTAACTGCTCTACTAAAAGATCTACCAATAAGAATAGTAAAAAAAAGTGTAAAAATAAAAATAGCTATTCCTAAACCCATACTATTTACAAAGTCAGACTCTATATATTCACTGACGGTAGGTTGAAATTTTGGCACTAAGATAATTGTTACAACTGTAGATAAGATCCATTTCATGAATGAAATTAAACTTAACGAGAAACCTTTCAGGAAACATTGAACTACGGTATAAAAAAATACTATAAAAAAAAATAAATCGAAATAATTTAAATTATTAAAAGTATTAGAAAAAAAATTAACCATTTACCCTATTCATCAAATTTTTTATCAAAAGGTCTTAAAGTTAATATTAGTTTTGGTAGTAAAGTTAATACAGAAATCATTGCTAATAACATCGCAATACCAGTAAATATTCCAAAATAAATTGTAGGAATAAAATTTGATAGAACTAAAATTGAAAAACCAAAAACAATAGTCGCAGAAGTGTTTAAAATTGCAACACCTACTGTATTATGGCATCTATCTAAAGTTTTATTGTAATCATTTAATTTATTAAACTCTTCTTTAAATCTATAAATATAGTGAATACTATTATCAACAGCTATACCTATTGTTATAGCCGCTATAGTTATTGTCATCATGTCTAAAGGAATACCTAATAAACCAATTATACCTAGAATAAAAAAAGCGGCAATAAAGTTTGGAACTACACCTATACATGAAAGAATTATATTTCGAAAAAGAATTAAAAACATTAAAAAAATTCCAAGCATCACAATACCCAAAGTAAGTATCTGTGATTTAAACAAACTTTGTAATAAATTGTTAAACAAAATGAGTACACCAGTTAACTTGTATTCATCTTGCTCTAAACCTAATTTTTGATTCAAATCTTTATTAATTTTATTAATTAAATCATTTCTTCTTAAATTTTCTAAAGAATCTTTTACCCTCACACTTATCCTTGCTTCATCTTTTTCAACAGATATATATGGTTTAATAATCTCCCTTTTAATTTCTTCTGGTATTTTGCTATAAAGTACTGCTATTTCTAAACTTTGTAATTTTTTATTATTTAAATCTTCAGCAACTCTCAAAATAGAACCAAAGGATAAAACTTTACCAATTTCTGGTAATGAGTCCAAGTAGTCATGGACTTTAATAATTTTATCCATCTTGTCTCTAGTGAACCAATATTGTGACTTATCTTTCTGATTATCATTGTCATCTTCCCATTCTGAAAATTCGTCATCATCATTATTTTCTTCTATTATTTTTTTTGAAGGAAATTTTAAAATAATATTTAAAGGAGTAGTTCCGCCAAGATCATCATCAATTTTTTTCATTCCTTTGTAAATTTCTGTTTCTTTATCAAAATAATTTATAAAACTATTTTCAACTTCTAGTTTAGATATACCAATTATGCTGAATATAATTATCACAACTGTAGAACCAAAAATTATTACATTATTATTTTTTGTGAAAGAACTTAATGATGAAGTTATAAAAGATTTTTCAGTATCTTTTACTTTAATTTCATTATCAGATGAAAAAATATTTAATAATGATGGTAACAATAAAAATGTTACTAATAACGAAATAATTAATCCTAAAGTCATCATCCACCCAAAATCAATTATTGGTTTAATACCACTAAACACTAAGGACAAAAATGCACAAATAGTAGTTAAGACAGTATATAGAATTGGAAGCATCATTTTTTTACTTGCCTCAATCACAACTTGATCTTTAGACAGATGAGGAAATTCTTTTTTTAATTGTAAAAATCTTACGGTGACATGAATATTCATTGCCATATTAAGTATTAACATTAAGGCGATAAAGTTTGATGAAATTACAGTTACTTTCCAGCCTATTAAACCTAATAACCCTATCATTATTGTTACAGAGGTTGCGCAGCCTAATAAAGGCATTACTACCCATTTTATATCTCTAAAAATAATCCAAAGAGTAAAAATAATAAAAATAAAAACTCCAATTCCGAAAACTGCTATATCATTTTTGATATAGCTCATCATATCATCTGCTATCATTGGAATTCCACCTAAATGAATTTTAGCATTTTCACCATACTTACTTATGACATCTCTTATTTCTGTTATGTTTTGGTGGTTTCTTAAATTGTATAAATTTTTATATTCTTCGTACTCTTGAAGAAACCGTTTGTAATTTATTTTTTCTTCCCTTGACAAACCGCCTTCAATAGATTGATTAAAATATTTATCTTTAATCTTAATATATTCAATTAATCTTTCATCTTTTTTAAGGTAAACAACAATGCCAGAAGTCTTACCATCTTCGCTAATTACATAATTTTTATAAATCGGACTATTGATTATTTCTTCGAAACCTCTCTTTCTGTCAATTTCCGGGTAAGCTAATGTTTTATAATTTTGAAGCCTTTCCATTAAACCTTCATCTGTACTTTTTAAAAGAGGAACATCTATAATCGTAATAACACTATCTACCCATGTTAGTTTTTCGATCTTAGATTTTAGTAATTGAAGATTTAGAATTGTTTCTTTTTCTGTAAAATCTGACACAGGAGCATAAGTTAGAACTAGAAAATCCTTGGAGCCATAAGTTTCATTTACTTCTCGTAAGTATTTGAGATCAGGATCACCTTCTAGTAATAGAGCGTCTGATGATGCGTCTAAATTAAAATTTTTAGCATAATAGAGAGAAATACTTATAATAATTGCTAAAAATAGAAGAGTTATTTTAGAAAAATCAATAACTGCTTTTTTATAAATATAAGTAAGCATTAGAATTATTCAGATATATCGTAATTTATTAATAACTAAAGAAAATTATATCTAATTTTTCGTCAAATCTTTGAATTTTGTGTAAATACCTTCAAACTCAACTTTAACGGTACCTGTAGGACCATGTCTTTGTTTGCCTAAAATGATATCAGCTAAACCATTAACATCGTTCATTTTTGATTGCCATTCAGCATGTTCAATTGATCCTAATTTAGGTTGTTTGTTTTCAAGATAGTAAGCTTCCCTATAAACAAACATTACTACATCAGCATCCTGTTCTATTGATCCTGATTCCCTTAAATCTGACAACTGAGGTTTTTTGTCATCTCTAGATTCTACTGCTCTAGACAGTTGAGATAGCGCTAAAACTGGAACTTTGAGTTCTTTAGCCAAAGCTTTTAATCCTTGAGTGATTTCAGAAACTTCTTGTACTCTATTGTCATTTCTACTATTTGAAGCTGGAGCTCTCATTAATTGAATATAATCAACAACAATTAAACTTAGACCAAATAAACGTTTAATTCTTCTAGCTCTGTTACACAAAGTAGCGATAGTTATAGCTGGCGTTTCATCTATATATAAAGGTAAGTTATAAATATTTCTAGATGTTTCTATATATCTATTAATTTCATCTTCTGTAACTTTTCCTCTTCTAATATCGTCTGATTTAATTCTTGCTTGTTCAGATAAAATTCTAGTTGAAAGTTGTTCAGAAGACATTTCTAAAGAGAAAAAAGCTATTGAAGATTTTTCTTGTCTACTCATTAAATTTTGAGCTGCGTGGTAGGCAATATTAGTTGCTAAAGCAGTTTTACCCATACCAGGCCTACCAGCTAAAATCACTAAATCAGATTTGTGCAAACCTCCTAATTTTTCATCTAAATCTGTAAGACCAGTTGGAACACCAACAATTCCTTGATCACTTTGCATAGCTATAGTAGCCATTTCAATAGTTTGATCTAAAGCTTGATTGAATTTTAAAAAAGATTGAGAAAAACTTCCTCTTTCAGCTAAATCAAATAATGATTTTTCTGTACCTTCAATTATATTTTCTGCATTTTGTTCTTGATTGCTCGCATTCAGTGTATCAGATGATAATTTATCTGAAATTAGAACCAATTCTCTTCTTAAGTACATTTCATGTATAATCTTTGCATAGTCTACAGCTTGTTTTGTAGAGCTAGAGAATCTTGTAAGCTTGACTAAATACTCTGTGCCACCAACTTCATTTAACATATTATCTTTTTCAAAAAAATTTTTTAGAGTTATTGGATTGGCAATCATTCCTTTATTATTTAGACTAACAATAACCTCATATATTTTAACATGAGCTGGATCATAGAATATTGTTGAATTAATTATTGTAGAAATCTCATCTATGATATCGTTGTTTACTAGAATGGAGCCTAGCAAAGCTTGCTCCGCCTCTAAATTTGAAGGTTGTTTGTTATCTATATTATTTTGAAGAGGTTTAATTTCTTTCACAAAGATATAGTAGTTTAAACTTATGTGTTATAAAGTAAAAAGTTACACACGGTTTTTATAGTACTGTGGAAAAGTTACTTAGATTGTATTTTATCTATTTTTATAAAAATACTTGCTTTCACTTCAGAATGAAAATTAATGTCCGCATTGAATGTGCCAATCTTATTTAGATTATCTTTTAAAATTATTTGTGATGGGCCAACTTCTGCGTTTGCTTTTTCTTTAATTAAATTGGTAATCTCTTTTGGTTTTATAGAGCCGTATAACTCACCGTTTTCTTTACATTCTTTATTAAAAATAAATATTTTTTTATTTATAAGCTTCGCTATTTCTTTAAATTTGTTTTTAATTTCAGTATTTTTTTTATTTAACTCATCTTTTTTTTTACTTACTAGATCTTGGTTTTCTTTATTAGATCTTAGAGCTTTACCTTGTTTTAAAAGAAAGTTTCTACCATAACCATTTTTAACTTTAACTTTGTCTCCTATATTTCCTAAATTGATAATATTTTCTAATAAAATAATTTCCATATTATAACAAACCTAAGATTTTAGCTTTTTTGATTTCTCGTGTTAATTTTTTTTGTTTACTAAATGAGACAGAAGTAATTTTTGAAGAAATAACTTTTCCATTATCAGAAATATATTTTTTTAATAAACTAATATTTTTATAATCTACAATTGGAGCATTTTTAACTGATAGAGGACATTTTTTTGAAAATTTACCGTCATTTTTTTGAAATAGACTCAGCTTAGTTAGCGAATTTGAACCTCTTTTTTGAAATTTTTTATTCTTTCTCTTCATTATCAATTATTAATTATTTTTTTTAAAAAATTCGTTGACTGTATCTAATTTTTTATATTTTACTGTTAAATGTCTTATTATAGACCCGTCAACTTTTAATTTTTTTTCAATCTCCTTTAGAGTCTTTTCATTCCCCTCAAACTTATAGTGAATATAAAAAGCTTTTCTGTAGTTTTTTATTTTATTCGCAAGATTTAAAAGACCCCATTCTTCTACTTTTAAAACCTTACCAGAGGTATTATTTATAATTTCATTATATTTTTCTTTAATTGTTTTTAACTCTTTTTCAGCTAAATCCTGCTTAGCTACTAGTGTATTTTCGTAAAAAGACATAATTTGGTATGTTGTATAAGTTCAGTTCTTTATTTATAAAAACTGGTTTATACTATAATGATTAATTATAGCAATACTAATTATTATTCAATAAACTTATATAAATGAACGCTTTATTATTCCCAGGTCAAGGTTCCCAAGTTGTGGGTATGGGGTCTGAATTTCATAAAAATTTTAAATTAGTAAAAAATATATTTAATCAAGCAGATGAAAAGTTAAATTACCCAATTTCAAAAATAATTCTGGAGGGTCCTGAAGATTTATTGCAATTGACTAAAAACACTCAACCAGCTATTTTAACAATCAGTTACTCCATTTTTAAAGTTTTAAAAGAAGAATTTGGTTTTAATTTTAGTTCATTTAAAAATTTTGCTGGTCATTCTCTTGGAGAATATAGTGCACTTGTTTGTTCAGAGTCATTAGATTTTAATGATGCTTTATACTTATTACATGAAAGAGGTAAAGCGATGCAAGAGGCTGTACCTGTTGGCAAAGGCAGTATGATTGCTGTGTTAGGTGTTAAAACAAATGAAATTGTAAACTTAATAAAATCTAGAAATAAAAAAGAGGGTATATGTGAAATAGCAAATGATAATGCTGACGGACAAGTAATAGTTAGTGGAGATAAAATTAGCATACAACATTTTCAGCAATTTTTGAAAGAAAAAAAAATTAAATCTATTCCTCTTAAAGTAAGTGCACCATTTCATTGTTCATTAATGAAACCAGCAGCAGAAGTGATGAAAAAAAAAATTAATGACATCAAATTTAAAAATCCTTTATTTCAAATTATTAACAATGTAACAGCTAAAGCAGAGACAGATGTAAATAATATAAAAAAACTGTTAATTGATCAAATTTTTTCAACAGTTAAATGGCGTGAGAGTGTAATTAATATGAAAGATACAGGTATAAAAAATTTTATAGAGATAGGGCCTGGAAAAGTTCTTACAGGAATGGTTAAAAGAACAGTAAAAGATGTAAATTGCTTTTCAATTAACTCAATTGTTGATATTGAAAGTTTAAAAGATGAATTTAAAAAATAAAAAAGTTTTAATTACTGGAGCTACAGGAGGAATAGGTAATTGCCTTATTGAAAAATTTAATAATCTTGGTTCAAGAATAGTTGCAAGTGGAACTAATGAAGAAAAGCTCCAAGACCTAGAAAACAAATTCCCAAATATACATACTGAAAAATTTAGATTAGATGAACATGATAAAATTAGTGAATTTATAGAAACAATAGATAAAAGATTAGAGGGTTTAGATATTCTTGTAAACAATGCTGGTATCACTCTAGATAATCTCTCAATTCGCTTAACAGAGGAAAATTGGAAAAAAGTTTTAGATATAAATTTAACATCAAGTTTTTTAATGTGCAAGTATGCCATTAAAAAAATGCTTAAAAAAAAATATGGAAAGATAATAAATATTACATCCATAGTTGGGCATACTGGAAATTTAGGTCAAGCAAATTATGCAGCGTCTAAAGCTGGTATAGTAGCTTTCTCGAAAAGTTTAGCAATTGAATATGCAAAAAAAAATATAAACATAAATTGTGTTTCTCCTGGATTTATTCAAACAGAAATGACAAATAAAATAAATGAAGATTTCAAAAAAACTTTAATAAATAAGATACCATCAGGTGAATTGGGAACTGGTGAAGATGTTTCAAATTGCGTAGCTTTTCTTGCTTCAGACATGGCTAATTACATTAATGGTGAAACTATTCATGTTAATGGGGGGATGTATATGGCTTGACAATTCTATTTAATAATTTAATAAGAATTAAACATATACGAAAGGAATTCATGTCAGACGATGTTAAAGGAAAAATAAAAAAAATAGTTGCAGATCATTTAGGTATTGAAGAAGAAAAAGTTACTGAAGAAGCAAGCTTTATCGACGACTTGGGTGCGGATAGCTTAGATACAGTAGAGTTAGTAATGGCTTTTGAGGAAGAATTTGGTTCTGAAATATCAGATAGCGAAGCAGAAAAAATTTTAACTGTTGGCGATGCAATTAAATTTATTGAGAGCAAAGCTAGCTAAAATTCAATAATACACAAGATGACTCCCGATGGAGAAAATATCATGGTTATATTATCATCTCCATCAGGTGTAGGAAAAACTACATTAACAAAGAAGCTTCAACAAAAATATCAAACTTTCAAAATTTCTGTTTCCCACACTACTAGATTACCCAGATCAAATGAAGTTGATGGCGTGGACTATCATTTTGTGTCTAATGAAAAATTTAAAGAATTAATTAAAAAAAATGCATTTTATGAATATGCTAAAATTTTTGAAAATTATTATGGAACTTTAAAAAAGAATGTAGACGAGGGTATCCTTCAAAATGATTTGATTTTTGATATCGACTGGCAAGGAACCAAACAACTATCAAAGTTTAAGAACCTGAACTTAATAAAGATATACTTAATTACAGATAACAAAGAAGAACTCAAAAAAAGACTTATAAAACGCAATCAAAACACAACAGAAGAAGTAGAAAAAAGATTCGAATCATTCGATGAAGATATTAAACATTGGAGTGATTACGATTATATCATTATTAATAAAAATCTGGACATTTGTTTTAAACAATTAGAGAATATTATTTTTAACAATAAAAAACGAGTATTTATTTAGCTTCATATAATTCAGTAATTTTATAATATATTTCAGGTTTAATATTTTCTGGTCTAAGATTGATATTTAAATTAGTTATTTTATTTATTAATTTTTTATTGAGAATTTTTTTTAAATTTTTATTTATCATTTTTCTTCTATTTGAAAAAAGAGTATTAGTAATTTTTTCTAAATTGGCAATTTTTTTTATATTAAATTCTTTTCTTTCTTTGGGCTTAAAGTGAATTACCATGGACGTGACTTTTGGCCTAGGAATAAAACAATTTGGCGATACTAAAAACTTTTTAAATATATTGAACCTATAATTTGATATAATTGATAATCTACCGTAATCTTTTGAAGGATATTTAGCTACAATTTTTTCACCAAGTTCTTTTTGAAACATAAAAATCAAATCAGTAAGACCTGAAGGCCATTTCGTATTTTTTAAAATCTTTACAAGAATTTGAGAAGAAATATTGTAAGGTAGATTTCCAAGTATTATGTGTTTTTTTTTACTAATTTCTTTAAAATCAAATTTTAAAACATCTTTATTTAAAATATAAATAATCTTTTTTTTAGAATATTTTAATTTTAATTCTTTAGATAAATTATAATCCTTTTCTAAAAGAACTAGAGATTTTGGTTTTTTTTTTATGATTTCTTCTGTAAGAGCACCTTTTCCTGGTCCTATTTCGATAATATTTTTATTTTTAATATTTACTATATTAATAATTTTTTTTATTATATTTTTGTCTATTAAAAAATTCTGTCCTAAAGATTTTTTATAGAAATTCATTATCTTAAATTATTAATATATTTTATGCATTTTAATAAGCTTAAAGGGTTAGATTTTTTCTTCATTATAATATTTGCAGCAGTCCCGTGATCCGGTGAAACTCTTATATATTTTAAACCTAAAGTTAAATTAATAGCATCATATTTAAATAATAACTTGAAAGGAATCAAAACCTGGTCGTGATACATTCCAACTATTACATCATAATTTTTATAATCTTTTATAAAAATATTATCTGCTACAAGAGGGCCATCTAAGTTAATTCCACTTTTTTTTAATTTTATTAATGATGGTAAAATAATCTTTCTTTCTTCGGAGCTTTTTCTAAATTCAGCATTATGTGGATTAAGTCCTAAAACAGCTATTTTTGGTTTTTTTTTAAACTTGTTTCTAAACCAAAAGTCTATCGTTTTAACCTTATTAACAATAAGTTTAGATTTAATATTTTTTGCAACATCCTTTATGTTTAAGTGAGTTGTTATTGGACAAACTGATAATTTGTCATTTCTTATCATCATAACTTCAGAATTGTCTTTAATATTACACTTATTAGCAAAATATTCTGTAACACCAATATTAGATTTATTAAGAAGCTTTTTATCAATCGCACAATTAATTATTCCAGAAATATTTGGATCTAGAGCTATTTTATGAGCTAAGTCTAGTGACTGTATTATAAATCTAGAGGATAATTTTTTTGGAACTTTAAAAGAGTTATTAAATTCAAGATCAATATTTATAATTTTTAGCTTATTATTATTCTCATGTTCATATACGTTTTTTACTTTAATAATATCGATCTTATAATTTAATCTTTTAAATTGACTTTTTAATAATTCATAATTTGAAATTAAGTAAATTTTTTTTTTTATAGAACTATTTATTTTAATCCAGCTTTTAAATAATATTTCTGAATTAATACTATTTGGATCCCCGCTTATAATCAGAATTTTTTTTTTCATTTTTTATATTCAATAAATCCAGTATTTTTAAGTTTAGAAAGATGGCTGCTAGAATATAAGTTAAACAATTCATTCTTTTTTTGGTTTACTAGATTTTTTTTTAATTGCTCTAAATTAATATCTTTCTTTTTTGTTATTCTTTTATCATTTAATTTGAAAATTATAATGCTATTTTGTCTTCTAATAGGTTTGGATATTTCCCCAATGGTAAGATTTTTTATAATTTCTGAAAATTGACTATTTAAAGACTCGAGGTTTATCCACCCTAAATTGCCTTTTTTTGAAGCAGAAGCAGCTATACTATTTTCTAAAGCAACAGTCTCAAAACCTTGATCTTTTATTAAAATGAATAAATTAGAAATAATATCTGCGTCTTTCTCATCACCATTTAATAATATTTCAATTTCTGAAATATTAATTTCTTCTAAACGACTTACTTTATTGATAATTTTTAATGCTTCTTCTTCAACTGAATTTTCATTGATATCAATCTTATCTGAATAAATATTATATATTAGTTTTTGCCATTTGAATTGGGTTTTAATATCATCTAAAAATAAATTATAATCTAATTTGTAGTTATTAAATTTATTTTTAAGTTCATCTATATTGTTATTAGAAATTGACTTTAGATATTCATTAATTCGGTTTGGGTCATCTTTATAATTATACTTTTCTAACTCAATAAATTTAAGTGTACTGTTAATTAAAGCGTCTAAAGACTGTTTTTTTAATTTATTAATATTATCTTGATTTATCTCTTTTCCAGAAATAATTAATGAAGAAAGTATTTTATTTTTTAATTCATACTTGGTAACAATCTTATTTTCAATTCGTAATATTATAGTATTATCAATATTAGCTTTTAAATTTTCTGAAAAAAAAAATAAAAATAAGAAAAAAAAAATTTTTGTTTTAATTAACTTCATTTTCCAAAAGATGGTGAATCTATGTCTCCAAATGGTGTAAGGGTTACTTTAAACATTAAAGAATTTTCTGAATCTAGCTCTGAGTCATTGTAGAACTCTCTTCTGTAAACTAAGCCAGCTCTTAAACAATCGTTATGATATTCATAACTCATATTATAAAACTCTGAGGAATTAGTTAATAAACTCCTTTTATTTTCAAATGAGAATGATGTTTTTTCACTTTTTTCATAATTAATTTTTGTTTTAAAGTATTCTTGATTTCCATCAATGCCGATATGTTTATTTTCCTGAAGATAATCAAAATCTACTTTTAATCTATTTAGATTAAATTCAGCTCCGATTTCACTATAATTTAGTTCTTTATAATTTTGATCTGCATTAAATTTATAGTCAAATTTTAAATTTTTATTTAATGTATAGCTAGCTGAACCAACTAAATCAGATAATTTTTCATCCATACTAGATCTTTGATGCATTTTACTGTTTTCCATTTCATTAATGACTTGAGCAATTGAAAAGTCGAATTTTTTTTCACCGTCTTTTAAATTATAATCAAAACCTATTGTACCACTTAAACCTTCTTCATAATTTTTATTGCTAGATAGCCTATCCATGCTAAAAGCTTTGCCAGGGTCCAACTTGGATCCATCCTGCTCTTTTCTCATATTACCAGGCGCAAATCTTAAAAGAATTTTAGGGGTTAAATATTGATAAAAATTATTTACTTTTTTTTCTAGGTTTATTTCTGTAAGTAAACCAATTGCACCATGAAACTCGCTAATTGTGTCTTTTTTATAAATATCATAGCTCTCATTTTCATAATTTTTTACTTCATAATTGATATTTCTAACATTTGTTAAAATTCTACTATTAACTCCAGATCGAAATACTTTATTAATACTATTCCAATTAAAATCAGTTGTGAAAAAATTTTCTAAAATATTAGTACTGTATCTTTCACTTTTAAAATTACTTTCAACATCTAAACTACCCATTTTGACATTATTAAATAAATTTTTACTAATAGTTACGTCAGGTAGAACATACGAAAATTTGTCATTATATGTATCTTTTAAAGTTTCTAATGCACTTGATTGAAAATTAAAATAAATATCATCATTCTTGTGTGTGAATTCAAGTTTATTTTGTAGAGTCAATGTATCTTGATTAACTAGATTAGAATTAATTTTATAAAGTTTTAAATATTTATCATCAGAAACTTGCTGTAAAGTTAAGTCTAACGAATTTTTTGATTTTTCAGAATTGAAAATTTTTGAGTATTTTGTAAAAAAATGAGATTTATCACCAGACTTCTTCTTATCAGTGATTTTTTTATATCCTTTTGTATAGCCAAAGTCAGCTTTCAAACTAGCGTCCTTTAAAGCCTGATGATACTCACCGTAAGTTAAAGGATTTTCACTGGCAAAAATTTTATTTGTAATAGTCAAATTTTTGTCATCATTAATAGCCCAAAAATAAGGCACCGAAATACCCGTACTTAAATTTTTTGAATTAGAAATAATAGGAGGTAAAAAACCAGACCTTCTGTCAACAGTTGGATCAGGGTGGTTTAATTTTGGAAAATAAAAAATAGGAATATTATACACTTTCACTACAGCGTGATCATAGTAAACTGTTTTTTTTATATTATCATGAAGCATTTTTTTTGCTTGAATTTTCCAAGGGGGGCACTTGTCGTTTTTTCTGTAATCGCAAATAGTAAAAACACTTTTTTCAAAGACACTATTATCCTTGGAGATTTTTGCGGAGTTAGAAAATATTCTAGGTTTATTTCTTATATCATATTTTAAATCTTTGTTATTTATGTAAGATTTTGAGTCAGCTCCAAGTATCTCCTTTTTTTTTGTATCTATATATATTTGAGAAAATTCATAAGAGTTGTTCATCTTATCTTCAATTTTTATATATCCAACAGATTTAAATATATTATTAGTATTTTGATATTCAAACTGCTCTAAAAAAATTTTGTTGTTTTCATTATCAGTAATTATTGTGTTTTTTTGAGATTTGATAAATTTTTTATTTTTATCGGCAATAATATCTTCACTATTAATAACGTATTTTTCTGTAGTCGTGATTTTGGTAGGACCCCGTGTTTTTAAAATTTTTTCCTTCTCATTATATTCCGCATAGTTTGTTTCAATAATATTATTTTCAGAATCAATTGCTACAACATTATTTTTAAGTACTAAAAAACCTATTTTTTGGTTATACTCAACATAATCACTTTTAATTTTGTCATTGTCCTGAGTTGTAACTAGAACATCATTTTCAAAAATTGAAATTTCACTTTTTTTATCTATAGTAATTTTCTTAGACTCAATTAATAAATTTTCTGTTTTAGCGTGAGGGCTAAAAAAAATAAGAAACAAAAATAATATCAAAAGTTTACTTTTCATTTATTTGCAAGACTCCAATGAAAGTAAAAAAACTTAAAGCTATTACAGGTGTCCATATCGAAAGAGTAAGAGGCAATCTATTAGTTTGGCCTAATGCAAGAGATAGGTCTTTAAAATAAAAAACAAATACACAAGTAATTAATCCTAGAAAAGTATATCTAAAATTGTCTGATTTTTTTAGTGTATTTAACGTGAATATTGAAGCAATAGCGGTCATTAAAAAACAAAAAAAAGGCAATGTAAGCATAGTGTGAAAACTTTGATTAATAAAAAATTTATTATAACCTTCGTTTATAAGTTTTTTACTATTAAAAAAAATGTCTATAAAAGACATGGTGTCAAAATTTTTAAATAAGCTATTAATTTTTTCATAGTTATAATTAGAATAAATTATTAAATTTTCTTTTTTTTCTCTTATTAAAATTCCTTTATTAGGTTTAAATATTGTTACATCGTTCAGTTTCCAATTATTAGTTTCTATGTTAGCTTTTTCGGCTGTAATTTTTGAGATTAAACTAGACTTATTATCCATATTAAATATTGTTATTTTTACTAAATCTGCACCAACAGGTTTTTGTGCATTTATTATTCTTTGCGAACTTATTAAATTTTCCTTAATCCATAAACCATTTTTATTAAAAGTAACTAAATGATCAATATCTCTGGAATACGTAGACTTAGTTTTTTCATAATATTTTGCCATAGAAGAAGTAATTGGATTTAAAACAAACAACATAAACCATCCTAAGAAAAATGATGTAAATGCTAAAATAAAAAAAATTTTAAGATTTGAGTAACCAAATACTTTTAAAGTTAAGAGGTCTTTATTGTTTCTAATAGTTTTCATAAACCACATGCTGGATATAAAAATTATGAAAGGTGAAATTTTAATAAGCATACTTGGTATATAAATACATGTAAGAATTAAAGGCATTAAAAAAGATACATCAATATTTTTAAAAAATTCAACTTCTTCGAACAAATTTAGTATAATTCCAAAAAAATAAATTATAAGAAAAACAGTAAAAAAATTTTTCAAAAAATTTACCAATAAATAGTTAAAAATAATTTTATTCATGCAGACTTATACTCATTTGAAAATTTGAAAATTAAGTAAAGATAAAATATTATGGATAATGCAAAAGGAAATATTATAAAAAAAATTAATAAATAATTATTTATTCCAGTGTATCTAATTGCTAGTTCTGTAAATAATATTATAATAAAACAACCTGCAAATACATTAAGTTTATTAAAATTTTTTTTTTCACTTCTAATGAGTAAAAATGAACATATTAAAGAAATTACTGGAATGTAGAAAGGTAATATTATCCTTCTATTTAAATTAGGTATTATTTCTTTTTTAAAATTTTCATTACAAAATTTTTCTTTAATTATATTAGTTTTAAAACAATTTAAAAGTTTGATAGTAGAAAGTTCTTGAAGTTTAGGTTCTTTTATAGTTGTTGTAGTCAGATCACTTAAATCTACGTTTAATTGTTCAAATTTTATTATTTCATTTTTTTCATTATTTTTTTTTGATGTAATAATTTCACCGTCAAATAAAAACATTTTCTTTGTGTCAATTAATCCCGTTTCAGCAATAATAGTAGTTGAGTTTGTATTTTTTGAGTTAGAAGATAAATTTTTTAAAGTTTTATTTTTATCATGTAAAAAAATATTTTTAATTTCATTACCTACTTTTTTTTCTACGATAAATGTGAAACCTTTGAACGTGTCACTAAATTGTTGCATTCTAACAGTTGGTAAAAATGAATTGAATTGTTCTTTACTCAGAAGCTGTCTAGATTTATTTAAAGCTAATGGTGTAAACAATGCTGACAATAATAAATGTAAGCACATAATTAATATTGAAGAAAAAAAGAATAAATTAACAATATGAATTTTTTTTACTCCTGATGTCCATAAAATTGAAAATTCACTGTCATTAGCGTGTTTTAAAATAAATATTGAAAGAGCTATGAAAAAAGAAAGAGGAATAAATTTAGTAGAGATACCAAAAAGATTTAAAATAGAATACTTAAAATATGTATCAACTGGATAGCCATTTTCAACAATTAGTTCTAAAAAACCTACTGCTCTTACTGTTAAAGCAATTAATGAAAGTCCAAACAGTATAAGCAAAAATGTTTTAAATATTTCTAAAGAAAAGTTTTGGTAAATTTTGTTTTGAAGCATTATAAATTTTTTGTATATAATTAATGTATCTTTAGTTAAAACTCAACCTATGATAGTACACTATGACAAACTTTCCATTGAAATCTGATATATTTGGTCATATATAACAAGCAACCCTTTTTAGATAACCCTAAAAAACTATGTCTATAAAAATTAATTATACGCAAAAAAAACTAAGTAAATCTTCATCAAATCTTGTCTTATTTATTGATGAAAAATTTAATATTAATAACTTAAAAAAATATCTCTCTAAAATAGAATTATCTTACATTAACGATTTATTTAAAAATGAAGATTTTAAAAAAAAGATATTTTTTTTTGACATTAATTCAAAAAAAAAAATAATATTAATTTCCATTAAAAAAAATTTAAAAATTTTTGATATAGAGAATTTAGGTGCAGAATTTTATAGATACATAAATAAAGAAAAGAATAAAGAATATTTTTTAAATTCTGATACTGTGACTAGTAAAAATGAGAATTTCATTGGATATTTCCTTCATGGATTAAAATTAAAATCTTATTCATTTAATAAATATAAATCAAAAAAAGAAACAAAACATATTATTATAAATGTATTGGGAAATAAAAATAAACCATCAATCCAAAATCAATTAAAATTTAAAGCTTTAGAAGAGGGTACTTTTTATGCCCGAGATTTAGTTTCAGAACCAGGAAATATTCTCCATCCAGATGAATATGCAAAAAGATTAAACTCTCTCAGGAAAGATGGTTTAAAAGTAAACATATATGATGAAAAAAAATTAAAAAAATTAGGTATGAATGCTTTGCTTGGGGTAGGGATGGGAAGTATCAGAGGATCTTATCTCGTAACTATGGAGTGGATTGGAGCAAAAAAAAATTCTAAACCTTTAGCATTTGTTGGTAAAGGAGTTACATTTGATACTGGTGGTTACTCATTAAAACCAGCAAGATTTATGGAAGATATGACTTATGACATGGCTGGTTCCGCTGCAGTGGTCGGTTTAATGAAAAACTTAGCAATAAGAAAAGCAAAAATTAATGCTGTTGGAGTTGTAGGGCTTGTAGAAAATATGGTTAGTGGAGATGCACAAAGACCTGGAGATATAGTTAAATCTTACAGCGGTAAAACTATAGAAGTACTAAATACCGATGCAGAAGGAAGATTGGTTTTAGCGGATGCTTTAACTTTTACTGAAAAAAAATTTAAACCTAAATTTATAATTGATTTAGCAACTTTAACCGGTGCTATCATAGTTTCGCTAGGATCAGAATATGCTGGACTATTTTCAAATGATGATAAATTATCAAATCAAATTATAGATGCAGGTAAAAAAGTTGAAGAAAAACTATGGAGAATGCCATTACATAAAAATTACGATAAACTTATGAATTCTAAGAATGCAGATATGCAAAATATAAATTATGTTGGTGGAGCAGGATCAACAACAGCAGCTCAGTTTTTACAAAGATTTATTTTAAATAAAACTTCATGGGCCCATTTAGATATTGCTGGTATGGCTTTTTCAAAATATGGTGGCGCTTTAAATTCAGGAGGTGCAACAGGTTTTGGTGTTAGATTATTAAACAAACTAATAGAGGAAAATTATGAGTAATGAACAAACACTTTCAATAATTAAACCAGATGCTGTAGAAAGAAACTTAGTTGATGAAATTAAAAATATTTTTAAAAAAAATAATTTTAAGATTAAGGAAAGTAAAAAAATTCACATAACTAAAGATGAAGCAGCAGAGTTTTATAAAGTTCACCAATCAAAACCTTTCTATAATGATCTATGTGCTTATTTATCTTCAGGGCCAATTGTTGTAATGATTATAGAGGGTGAAAATGCAGTATTAGGCAACAGAAAATTAATGGGAGCTACGAATCCTAAGGATGCTGAAGAAAATACAATTAGAAAACTATATGGAATTTCAATAGATAAAAACTCTGTCCATGGATCAGACTCTATAGAAAATGGAAAAAAAGAGATTGAATTTTTTTTCAAAAATTAATTATTTCTAAATATTTTAATTATTGCTTCGGGAAAAATTTGATATTCTAGTTTCTGAGTTTTCATTTTTAAAGATTCTTCATTGTCTTGTTTGTCAATATAAAAACTTCTTTGAGCTATAATTTTTCCACTATCTAATTTTTCATTTACATAGTGCACAGTACAACCAGTTTTTTTTTCATTATTATTAAGAACACGCGCAAAAGTATTAAGCCCTTTAAATTTTGGAAGCAACGAAGGATGAAGATTTATAATTTTTTTTCCAAATTTTTTAATTAAATTATTCGATATAATTTTCATATACCCCGCAAGACATATTAGAGATATTTTATTCTTTTTCAAAATTTGAAGAATTTTATTATCGTAATTTCTAAGTTTTGGATTTATTATTGCGTAAGGAATAGAATTTTTTTTTGCGTAAATAATACCGTTTGCATTTTTAGTGTTAGTAATTATAAACTTTATATTGATTGGAAAATTTTTATCTCGAGATCTACATATTAAATTATTCAGATTTGAGCCTTGCCCAGAAATAAAAATACAAGTGTTTTTTTTTACCATCTTATAGAGTTTGATAACTTGATCCTTTTTTTGTTATTAGAAATATAGCCAATTTCATAAGGGGTAAATTGTTTAGAAAAAACTTTTTTGATTTTGCTAATATTTTTTTTTGATACTATAAGACAAAATCCAACACCACAATTAAACGTTTTCATCATTTCTTCGTCTGAAATATTTTTATCTTTTAACCATTTAAATATTTTTGTTGTTTTAATTTTAGCTAGATCAATATTTAAAGTTAAATTATCCGGTATAGACCTTAATAAATTTTCTATTAAACCACCCCCTGTGATATGTGCCGAGGAATTAATTAAGTTTTTTTTTGTTAAATATAAAATTTCTTTAGAATAAATTTTTGTAGGTTTTAAAAGTTCACTTTTTAATTTACTAGAAATTTTATTTGTTTTTAAAATTGACCTAACTAAAGAATAACCATTTGAATGTATTCCATTAGAGGGAATAGCTAAAATAATATCATTAATGCTTACATTTTTTTTACTTAAAATCTTTTTTTTTGAAACTATGCCTACACTAAATCCGGCAAGATCAAATTTATCTTTTGAATACACCCCCGGCATTTCTGCTGTCTCTCCACCAATTAATTTACATTCAGATATTTTACAGCCATCAAAAATTCCTTTTAAAATTTCTTTAGTTTTTTTTAAATTAAGTTTACCCACGGCAATATAATCTAAAAAAAATAATGGCTTTGCCCCTTGTACAATCAAATCATTTACACACATTGCCACTAAATCAATTCCAATTGTATTTAATTTTTTGAATTTATTAGCCAATTCAATTTTTGTACCTACGCCGTCAGTACATGAAACTATGACCGGATCTTTAATTTTAATTTTACTAATATCAAATAAAGATCCAAATCCTCCAATTATCTCTCGATCAAAGTAATTTTTCGTTTTTTTTGCATCTTTTTTTGATAAAACTGAAATATGTTTGACCAATTTATTCGCCAACGAAATATTTACACCACTTTTTTTATAGCTATTTTTTATTTTTTTCATTTATAAATGATATTTAGTTTTATGAAATTATACAAAACACTGTTTCTTATTTTAATTATTTTTTTAAAAACTGGAAACGTTTTATCAAGTAATGACATATTTAATGTTAATAATATTGAATTAAAAAAAACCTATAAATTAACCAACGACGAATTAGCGTCTCAAGCTATAAAAAAAGGCTTTAAACAGCTAATGAAAAGAATTTTGCTTGATGATGACGCAAAGAAATTACTAAATTTAAAATATACGCAGATTAAAGAATTGGTTAAGTACTATCAAATATCCAACAAATCAGATGAACTTAATAATCAGCAAAATGTAAGTTATAATATTACTTTTGATAAAGATAAAGTCCATGATCTATTTTATAAAAAAGACATTTCTTACTCTGAAATTCATAATAAAGAATTATTTCTTCTACCAGTATTTAAAAAGGAAAATAGAATTTTTATATATAATCAAAATTTTTTTTATAATAATTGGAATGCAGTCAGTACTAATGATTTGTTAGAATTTATCATTCCACTAGAAAATATTGAAATTATTCAAAATATAAATTCTAATAGAGATAATCTTTTGGATTTAAAATTAACAAGTTTGTTTGAAGAATATACTGAGAAAAATTTAGCTTTAGTTTTAATAGAAGATAATAATAACAAAGAGGAGATGATATATTTTAAAACAAGAATTTTAGGAAAAAATATTGTTAAGAGTATAAGTATTAAAAGATTTAATTTAAGTGATGAGGAATTTTATAAAAAGATAATAATTTCAGTCAAGCAAGAAATAGTTAATGTGGTAAAATCACAAAATTTGATTGATATTAGAGTCCCTTCATTTTTAAATGTGAAATTTAAAATTAATAAAAAAAATAATTTAATTGAACTACGCTCGAGATTAAAAAATGTTGACTTCATTGAAAATATTTATGTTCAAAAATTTAACAATGAATTTATTTATCTAAAAATTAAATACTTAGGTAAAATAGATAAAATAATTAATCAATTAGAAAATCAAAAAGTTATTCTTAAATATCTTGAAGATGAATGGAGTTTAAAAATAATTTAATGAGTCAACTTATTTTTAAATTTCCATTTAAAATAAAATATTTTAAACAAGATTTTTATGTTTCTAGTAATAATTTTTCTGCATATAGGCTTATAGAAAGTTGGCCTAATTGGCCCGGAAAATGGTTAAATGTATTTGGGGCAATAGGATCAGGAAAAACTCATTTATCTAAAATTTTAGAAAAAAAATTTACAAATATAAAATTAATTGATGCTAAATATATTAATAATAAATTTATAGAAAGTTTCGATCAAGAAGAGTGTTTAATTATTGATAATTATGAAAATAATATCGATGAAAAATTATTTTACACATTATTAAACCAATCTAAACAATTGGAAAATTATATTGTAATAAATAGCAAACTTCCTATTAAAGAATTTAATTTTAATCTTATAGACTTAAAGTCAAGATTGAATAGTTTTGTAAATATCGGTATTGATTTACCCACAGATGATTTGCTTAAAGTGATTATAACTAAATCCTTTTCAGAAAAACAAATTAAGGTTAATCCAAAAATATCTGAATATATTATAAAAAATGTTGAAAGATCTTATGAAAAAATGTTCAAATTTCTAAAAGATGTAGATGAATTGTCGTTATCTACTGGAAAGTCTATAAATATTAATCTAATAAAAAAAGTATTAAAATAATGAATAAATATAGATCTCATAATTGCTCAGAGTTGGATGTTCAAGATATTAACAAAGTTGTTCAATTATCAGGCTGGCTTCATAGAAAGAGAGACCACGGAAATTTATTATTTGTAGATTTAAGAGATCATTACGGTCTCACGCAATGTGTCATAGAAAATAATAACAAGTTTTTTCCAATATTAGAAAAAACTAAACCAGAGTCTGTTTTAAAAATTATTGGAAAAGTAGTGAAAAGGACAACAGGAACAGATAATTCTGATTTAAAAACTGGCAAAGTTGAAGTTTCAATTAGTTCTGTAGAAATTTTATCAAATGCAAAAGAATTACCAATTCCAGTTTTTGGAGAACAAGATTATCCTGAAGACATTAGATTGAAGTATAGGTTTTTAGATCTCAGAAGAGAAGAAATGCATAAAAATATTATTTTAAGATCGAAAGTAATTTCTTTTATAAGATCTGAAATGTTAAAATTAGAATTTTTGGAATATCAAACTCCAATTTTAACTTCTTCAAGTCCAGAAGGAGCTAGAGATTTTCTAGTTCCAAGCAGATTAAATCCAGGTAAATTTTATGCCTTACCTCAAGCCCCCCAACAATTTAAACAATTAATTATGGTATCTGGCTTTGATAAATATTTTCAAATAGCTCCTTGTTTTAGAGACGAAGACGCTAGAGCAGATAGAAGCCCTGGTGAGTTTTATCAATTAGACCTTGAAATGTCGTTTGTTGAACAAGAAGATATTTTTCAAATAGTTGAAAAACTAATGATTAATTTATTTAGGGAATTTTCGAATAAAAAAATCCTGTATGAAAAATTTCCAAGAATTCCCTATAAAGATGCAATGAGTAAATACGGCACTGATAAACCAGATTTAAGAAACCCACTCATTATTGAAGATATTACTAATATTTTTACTCGAGATGATGTTAAATTTGATATTTTTAAAAAATTAGTCAAATCAGGATCTTTAGTTAGAGCAATCGTTACAAAAAATACACAAAATAAACCAAGGAGTTTTTTTGATAATATTGACAAATGGGCTAAGGATCAGGGTGCATCAGGTTTAGCTTATTTTACTATTGAGAAAGAAAAAGAAATTAAAGGTAAAGGACCTGTAGGAAAATTTTTTAGTGAAGATTCATTAAAAGAAATAATGAAAATTTGTGGAGCAAAAGTAGGAGATAGTATTTTCTTAGCTTGCGGTTTACAAAAAGAAGTAGAAAAAATTCTTTCCCTTGCAAGAGATAAAATAGCTAATGACCTAGATATTATTGATGTAAACAAATTTGCTTTTTGTTGGATAGTTGATTATCCAATGTTTGAATTTGATGAACTTACAAAAAAAATAATTTTTAGTCACAATCCTTTTTCGATGCCTCAAGGAAATATAAATGAAATAAATTACGATAAACCTTTAGAAATTAAAGCATATCAATATGATATTGTTTGCAATGGAATTGAGCTGTCATCAGGAGCTATAAGAAATCATATTCCAGAACTAATGTATAAGTTATTTTCTATTGCCGGTTATAGTCAACAAGAAGTTAATGAAAATTTTAACGGAATGATAAATGCTTTGAGCTATGGAGCACCACCTCATGGAGGAATAGCTCCCGGTATAGACAGAATTGTGATGCTTTTGGCAAATAAAGAAAATATTAGAGAAATTACTTTATTCCCGATGAATCAAAATGCTCAGGATTTAATGATGCAAGCTCCATCAAATGTGGATCAAGAACAATTAAAAGAATTAGGTATAAAATTAGATATTAAAAAAAATTAGTTTTTAGTTTTAAGATTTATTCTTACGTCTGAAAGATCGACTAGCTTTTCCTCGTAGTTGCTTCTTATAAAGCCTTTTGAGGTAATATTTTTTACGATCTTAAGGAATTTATCATCTCCGTCTTCCTCATTTATAATCTTAGAGCTTGCGATCGACGGTGTGTGAGCAAGTTCTTCTTTTCCAAGATATGAAATTGCTAATTCTCTAAAAACATAGTCTAAAATCGAAGAAGCACTTAGTATTCTATCATTTCCATTTACATTACCCGATGGTTCAAATTTAGTATCAATAAAAGCATCTACGTATTCCTCAAGTGGAACTCCATACTGAAGGCCAAGTGAAATTGCTATAGCAAAGTTATTCATCATAGCTTTAACTAATTCACCTTCTTTATTTGTATCAATAAAAATTTCACCAATTTTTCCATCGTCGTACTCTCCAGTATGAAGATAAACTTTATGATTTCCAATTTGAGCTTTTTGAATGTATCCTTTTCTTCTATCAGGCATTTTAAATCTAGCGTTACCTTTGAGTTTAAGATTAACAGAGCTTTCAGTTTTATCATTTTTCTCAGTATTAGATGATTTACTAGAGATATTCTCTGATAGCGCATTTTTCAGTTTTGAATCTCTTAATCTTTCTTGTTTTTTATCACCAATTTTTCTTGTTTTGCGATTATTAAGCTTAACATCAATAACTTCAACCTCACCATCTGTTCTTTGATCAATTTTAGAAAGTTCACTATCGTTTAAATCACTCAACGAATGAACTGTTTTAAAAGTGCAAGTATAATAAGTTTCAACTAAAAATTTTTTCATAAAATAATGGAATCTATTCTAATTAAGATATATATTAATTACTTAACGTGTCTATTATTTAATAATACAATTTGAAATTGTGTGGATTTAAAATATCAAATATGAGCTTAAAAATTATTTTTACTTGGTGGAATAAACAAACTTTAGGAACTTTTCTTAAGACTTTATTTTTTGGAATTTATGTAGGTAAAGATGAATTTGGAAACAAGTATTATAAGAGCAAAAATAATGAAAGATGGGTAATCTATTCACATAATATTGAGGCAACTAAGATTTCATCAAAATGGTACCTTTGGATACATCATACTGTAGATAAAATTCCAGAATCAAAAGTTTCAACAAAATATCTTTGGCAAAAAGACCATTTAGAGAATCAAACTGGAACTCAAAATAGTCATAAACCAGTTAAAATAAAAAAAAATGCTATCTCAAAAAAATATGAAACTTGGAAATAATTTTTTTTTCATCATCTTTTTAGTATTCTACAACTATTCATTTGCAGAAGATAGAATCTTAAGCACACCATTAATAAATATAGAGAATATAAAACCAAGCTTTGAAGACACCAATGAAGATAATGAAAATTTTACCACTAATGAGTATATTAAAAATAAAAAAAATTTAAATAAAAATATAAAATCTTCTCAGGCTACAATTATTGGATTAGATAAAATTACCGCTAAATCATCTCAACTTGTTGTGAATTTAAATGAGATAAAAAAATTTGGTCCTTTAGAAATAAAAATATTAAAATGTGGTAAAGTTGAAGTAAATAATAGAATAGATGACATAGCTTATATGCAAGTTAAGGACCTTACTAAGAGTGAAAATGAAAAAGTATTTATTTTTAATGGCTGGACATTTGCGTCAAACCCTAGTTTAACTCCATTTGATCATGCTATTTACGATTTGCAATTATTAAATTGCAACAATATTTAGTAAAACTTTTCTTTATTAAGCCAATTTGTATCAAAATCTGAGTCTATAAATTTTTTATGATTCAAAATTTTTTTATGTAAATCAATTGTGGTATCAATTCCTTCTAAAACAAACTCATCTAAAGATCTTAAGGTTCTTTGTATTGCCTCTGTTCTATTTCTACCTTTACAAATTACTTTTGCAATTAGACTGTCGTAATAGGGTGTAATTTTACATCCTTGAAAAATTGATCCATCAACTCTTGTTCTAAAACCAGATGGTTGATGACAAACTGTAATTGTTCCGGGACTTGGCTGAAAATCCAAGGCAGGATTTTCAGCATTTATTCTACATTCGATAGAATGTCCTCTAGGCATTATATCACTTTGTTTTAATGCTGTTTCACCTGTAAAAGCTATCCATAACTGTTCTTTAACAATGTCAATACCAGTCTGAACTTCTGTAACTGGATGCTCTACTTGAACTCTGGTATTCATTTCTAAAAAATAAAATTTACCATTTTCATAAATAAATTCTACTGTTCCAGCACCCTCATAGTTTATTTGCTCTACCATTTTAACAGTTTTCTCTAAAAGATTTTTTCTTTGTTGATCTGTAAGCACTGGACTTGGAGTTTCTTCTATTAATTTTTGATGTCTTCTTTGAACAGAACAATCTCTTTCACCTAAATGTACTGTCTTATTTTTACCAGACATAATTTGAACTTCAATATGTCTTGGGTTTTTAAAATATTTTTCAATATATAATTCATCATTTCCAAAAAATTTTTTTGCTTCTGATTTAGCTGTTAAGAATAAATTTTCTAATTGACTTTCTTCTTCAACTATTTTCATACCTTTTCCACCTCCTCCTCCTGCAGCTTTAATAAGTATTGGATATCCTATTTCTTTACACACAGATCTAGCTTCCTCAAAAGATTGCACTCCTCCTTCTGATCCTTCAATTACAGGTAAACCAAATTTCTTTGCTATTTTCTTTGCTTCAATTTTGTCACCCATCTTTGAGATTATATCAGCACTAGGACCTATAAATTTTATTCCGTGTTTATTTACTATTTCAGAAAATTTTGGATTTTCAGATAAAAATCCATACCCAGGGTGAATTGCTTCTGCCCCTGTTAAATCAACTGCTGACATGATTGAGGAGATATTTAAATAACTGTTTTGAGGTTGATGTGAACCGATACAAACACTTTCATCCGCTAGTCTTACATGCATTGACTCTGCATCCACATTAGAATGTACAGCAACAGTTCCAATACCCCATTCTTTACATGCTCTAATTATTCTAACTGCTATTTCACCTCTATTAGCAATTAAAACTTTTTTGAACATTTAAAATTATTTAAGAAGAATTAGTGTTTGACCAAATTCAACGGGCTGGCCATCTTCTACCAAGATTTTTTTAACTTCTCCATCAGCAGTTGAAGGTACATGATTCATGGTCTTCATCGCTTCCACAATCATTATAGTTTGACCTTTTTTAATTTTATCTCCAACTTCAACAAATTTCTTAGCATTAGGCTCAGCGGCTAAATAAGCAGTTCCAATTATTGGAGATTTTATTCTTACACCATCACCATCATCAGATGATTTTAAAACTGCTTTATTTTGAGGAATAACCACGCTTGTTTTGCTTTGCTCTACAGCTTGTGTAGCTTTAGAAACTTTAATTTTAGTTTGTCCTTCTTGATATTCTAGCTCTGTTAAATTAAATTCTTTTAAATTGTCAACAAGTTCTTTTATTAATTTTTTATCAATTTTCATTTTTTTAAATAATTATTCATTGCGTTTAAAGCCATTGTATATCCTTCAGCACCAAACCCACAAATAATACCTTTAGCCACTTTACTAATCAAGGATTTGTGTCTGAATTCTTCTCTATTATAAATATTACTTATATGCAATTCAATTATAGGAATCTTTAGAATCTTTAAAGCATCGTGTATAGCTACAGAAGTATGGGTGTATCCACCAGCATTAATAATTAACCCATGATGTTCCTTCCTAGAAATTTGAATTTTTTCTATAAGCTCACCTTCAATATTTGATTGAAATAGGGAAACTTCAATATTGTTATTATGTGCGAATTCTTTACAGCTCAACTCAACATCTTTCAGCGTAAAACTTCCATATTGATTTTTTTCTCTTTCACCTAAAAGGTTGAGATTTGGTCCATTAAGAATTATAATTTTATTCATCAATATCTAATATTAATACTGATTAGCTGAATTATGGCAAAAATACAATTAAATGGAAAAAAAATATCAATTAAATCCAACTTTTCTATACAAGATTTATTAAAAAAATATAAATTAGATAATGTAAAAATTGCAGTAGAACACAATGGAACAATTATTCCAAAAATAGATTATAAAAAAAAACATTTAAAAAATGAAGATAAAGTTGAAATTGTTCATTTTATAGGAGGTGGATAATTTGAAAAAAGACAACCTAAAAATTGCAGGTAAATCACTTAAATCAAGACTAATTGTCGGAACCGGAAAATATAAAAACTTTTCTGAAACTGCTAAAGCAATTAAAGAGTCAGGAGCTGACATGGTTACTGTTGCAGTAAGAAGAGTTAATATAATAGATAAAAAAAAACCAATATTAACAGATTATTTAGACCCAAAAAAAATAATTCTTCTTCCTAATACGGCTGGGTGTTTCAATTCAGAAGATGCGCTTAGAACTTTAAGATTAGCTCGAGAAATGGGGGGTTGGAAATTAGTAAAATTAGAAGTTCTTGGTGATAAAAAAACTTTATATCCAAATATGATAGAAACAATTAAGTCTACAAAGATACTTGTAAAAGAAGGTTTTAAGGTAATGGTTTATTGCACAGATGATCCTTTATTAGCAAAAAAATTAGAAGATAGTGGTGCTTCAGCAATAATGCCCTTAGCCTCACCAATCGGATCAGGCCTTGGTTTACAAAATAAAATTAATATTTCTTTGATTATTAATCAATCAAAGATACCAGTAATAGTAGACGCTGGTATTGGTACAGCCTCTGACGCAACTATTGCAATGGAGTTAGGTTGTGATGGTGTTTTAATAAATAGTGCAATAGCTAAAGCAAAAAAACCATTATTAATGGCAAAAGCTTTTAAAGATGCAGTAATATCAGGTAGAAATTCTTTTTTAGCTGGAAGAATGAGAAAAAACTATTATGGCTCTCCAAGTTCTCCAACAATAGGCTTAATCTAAAATTTCTTTTTTTTTCTAACCCAGAGTGTTCTTAATTTTTTTTTATTATTTGTTTTTTTTGTTTCTTTGTTTTTTTTCTTTAAACCTGTTTTTACCTCTTTTTTGACTTTAATTGAAATTTTTTTAGGCCTTTTAATCTTTTCAATAGAGTCAATATTTTCAACATTATTTATAATTTTTTTTGATTTATTTATTAAATCTATCCTATATTCAGGAATAATTAATTGTTCATCAGCTAAAATTTCTATTTTGAAAGAATATTTTTTTTGAAAATATTCCAACTCTTCAATTAAGTTTATTTCTATAAAAGTTTTTACTTTTTTTGGTACGTAAGCTTTAATAATTTTTACCTTATCGGTAAAAGCTAAGTGTTGAATTTTTTTTACAATTTTTTGTGAAAAAGACCCAAGTGAAAGTTGTGTTTCCCATTTTATAGAGCTCTCACGTAATCTTTGTCTTGTCATCTCTAGTAGACCAAAATTACTAATTCTACCAATTTGAATTCTAGCCCTATCTTTTCTAATACTTTCTTTCATCTTTTTTTCAACAGTTCTTCTGTTGTAGAAGTTCATCATATCAATAAAATCAACAACAATTAGACCAGATAAGTCTCTTAATTTTATTTGATGTGCAATTTCTACTGCTGCTTCTAAATTTGTATTTAATGCAGTCTTTTCAATATTAATTTGTTTTGTTGATTGTCCTGAATTAATATCAATTGAAACTAAAGCTTCTGTGGGGTTAATAACGAGATAACCACCTGATTTTAATTTTACAGTGGGTTCAAAAATATTATTAAGTTCTTTTTCTATATTTGCATCATAAAAAAGAGGAATCTTGCCTCTGTATTTTTTAATATTTTTTACATTTTTTGGCATCAATTCTTTCATAAACTTTTTTGCTTTTTGATAAGCATCGTTACCTTCTATGTAAACATTTTTAGTATCGTTATCGTATGTATCTCTTAATGTTCTTTTTATAACATCACCTTCTTCATAAACTAAAGATGGCGCGTTAGAGTCTAATGCCTTATTCTTTATTTCTTCCCAAGTTTTCAATGTATTTTTAAAGTCTTTTTCTATCTCATTTTTTGTTTTATTAGCACCAGCGGTTCTCACGATAACACCCATGCTTTTAGGAATTTCTATTTCATCAAGTATGTTTCTTATTTTTTTTCTATCAGATGAATTAAAAATCTTTCTTGATATTCCACCACCCTTAGCTGTATTAGGCATTAAAACCATATATTTACCAGCAAGTGAAATAAAAGAAGTGAGTGCAGCTCCTTTTTGACCCCTTTCTTCTTTTATAACTTGTACTAAGATTACTTGACCTGGTTTTATTACCTCTTGAATTTTGTATCTTTTGATTCCAAAAGATAACTTGACTTGTTCACGATAATCGTTTTTTTTATTTTCTTTGATATTTTCAGAGTTTTCTTCTTTATTTTTTTCATCTTCATTTTCAAGAGTAATATTATTTTTAATATTATCTTGATTTGACTCAACAGCTGTATCTTTTAAATCTTCTCTTATCTTCTCTTCAGCTATTTTCAATTTTTCTTTATCTTCAGAGGGTATTTGATAGTAATCTGATTGAATATCATTGAATGCTAAAAAACCATGCCTTTCTCTACCAAAATTAACGAATGCCGCCTGTAAAGAAGGTTCAACTCTGCTTACTGTTGCAAGATATATATTGTTTTTAAAATTTAAATTATTTTTATCTTCAAATTCATATTCTTCAATTGAATTATCAGATTTAAGAACAATACGTGTTTCATTAGGATGCGAAGCATCAATGTATAAATTTTTTTCCATTTTGAGTGAATTCCTTTTAATTTGATGAAATCTGTAAATTTTAAACTTGTCATGATATTGTTTTATATGAATTTTCGAGTAAATACACGTAATTAAATTTTATATGCCTAAAGAAAGTCAAATTTATTAATGATAAAATGATTATATGCTAAATTTTCTTAATTTTTCAATAAAATTTATAATTATATTTTTTATAGTAATCATACTTTTTACATTTTCAACATTATGGTATTTTTCAATAGGATTACCTGATTATAAAAAATTATCTAATTATCAACCACCAATTTCTAGCAGGGTATATTCAGAAAATGGTAAATTAATAGCTGAATATGCAATTGAAAAAAGATTATTTGTTCCATTTGAGTCTATTCCAGATAAAATAATAAACTCATTTCTTTCAGCAGAGGATAAAAATTTTTTTAACCATCCTGGAGTAGATGCGAAAGGAATATTAAGAGCAGTAGTTAAAAACATAAAAAATATTTCACAAAAAAAAAGATTAGAAGGAGCTTCTACAATCACACAACAGGTAGCTAAAAATTTTCTTTTGAATAATGAAGTCTCTATGAAAAGAAAGATTAAGGAAGCAATTTTAGCTTTTAGAATCGAACGAGCTTATACAAAGCAAAGAATTTTAGAGTTATACCTCAATCAAATTTACCTTGGACAAGGAAGTTACGGAATAGCAGCGGCTAGTCTTGAGTATTTTAACAAACCAATAAAAGAGTTAAACTATTCAGAATCTGCCCTCTTAGCAGCTTTGCCAAAAGCTCCAAGTAAATATAATCCTTATAGATATCCGAAGGTCGCTGAATTTAGAAGAAATTTAGTTCTTCAGAATTTAAAAGAAAACAATTTTATTTCAAAAAAAAAATTAGAAATTCTTAAAAATTCAAAATTAAAATTAAAAAAAAGAAAAATTGAAATTTTAAATGAAGCGAACTCTTATACAGAGGAAGTTAGAAGATCAGTAAAAAATAATTATGGATTTGAAAAATTATATTCACAAGGCTTAAGTATTAGAACTCCTCTTAATATTGAGTATCAAATTAAGGCTCTTGCTTCGCTAAGAAAAGGAATTGAGGATTATGATAGAAGGCAAGGCTGGAGAGGCCCATTAACTAATAAAATTAAAGATAAGAGCTGGGAAAAAAAACTTAAGTTATTTAAACTTGACCCAACACTCAATTGGGAAATTGCGGAAATAAAAAAAGTTAATAATTTAGAAATTGAATTTGAAATAATTAATGATAAAAAAAATAATTCAAGAGAGTTTTTAAAGGAAGAAAATATTAAGTGGACCATCCCAAAAAATAAATCAATATCTAAAAGGCATAAAGTAGGTGATATTATTTTTGTAAAAAAAAAAAATGATATTTGGCTATTAAAACAGTATCCAAAAGTTAATGGAGGTATAGTTGCATTAGATCCTTACACTGGAGATGTTAAAGCATTAGTAGGTGGATTTAATTTCAAATCTAGTGAGTTTAATAGAGTCACTCAAGCAAAAAGACAACCAGGATCCGCATTTAAACCAATAGTTTATGCCTCTGCGCTAGAGAATGGCTTTGCGCCAAACTCAATAATACTTGATGCTCCTTTTGTTGAAAGTCAGGGGGTTGGTCTTAAAAACTGGAAGCCAGAAAATTATGGAAAAAAATTTTATGGACCTTCAACATTAAGAAAAGGAATAGAGTACTCTAGAAATTTAATGACAGTTAGAATAGCAAAAACACTTGGTTTAAATAAAATTTTAGATTTATCAAAAAAATTAAATATTTATGAGGAAATTCCAGAATTGCTTTCAGTTTCATTAGGATCAGCCGAAACAACTTTATTGAATTTAACATCTGCATATGCACCTTTTGTAAATGGTGGAAAAAAAATTGAACCTAATTTAATTTCACGAATACAAGACAGAAGAGGAAGAACAATTTTTCAAGTAAAAAATAGAAGATGCCTTGGCTGTGACAAATTTATAGATAAATCAATTGAGTACCCAAAAATTGAAAATACCAACGAAAGAGTATTTAGTGAAGAAACGGCTTTTCAAATGGTTTCAATATTAAAAGGAGCAGTTGAGAGAGGAACTGCAAAAAAATTAAGATCTCTTAATGTTCCGTTAGCAGGAAAAACAGGAACTACAAATGACAATTACGATGCATGGTTTATTGGTTTTTCATCCAATTTAGTAATTGGTGTTTATATTGGATTTGATAATCCAAAAACTCTTGGAAAATATGAAACAGGTTCAAAAGCAGCTTTACCAATTTTTAAAAACTTTGTCGAAAATGCACTTTTTAAAGAGGATTTTAATGACTTTAGAATACCTGAAAATATTTACTTAACATCATTGAATTACGATACGGGTTTAAAATCTGCTCCAAATGAAAAAAATACTATTATAGAGGCTCTAAAAATAAAAGATATAAACAATATTGAAAATAATAATTTAATTTTAATTAATGGCCGTGATACAATAGTAAAATTTAGACAATTTTACTAATGCAAAACTTTGAAACCAAATTATTGTTAGCTGAAAAAACTCTTAATAATATAAGGGGGTATCTTTGATAAAGAAGATATTAAAACTAAATTAAATGTACTAGAGAATACATTACTCCAAGATAACTTTTGGAAAGATAAACAATTAGTCAAAAAAACAGTCAAGCAAAAAAAAATCTTTGAGGATATATTAAATTCTTACAAAAACTCACGTGATGAACTCAATAATTTAAAGGACTTATTTAATCTTGCTTCACAAGAAAATGATGATGAAACTATTCAAGATTGTAATTCTAAAATTGATCAAATCATAAAGCTTAATAAGGATATTGAGATTAATTGTTTTCTATCAGGAGAAAATGATAATTATGATATTTACCTTGAGATTCATGCTGGTGCCGGTGGTACAGAAAGCCAAGATTGGGCTGATATGATCAGAAGAATGTACATGAAATGGTTTGATAAAAAAAAATTTAAGTATGAAATTATAAGCGAACATAAGGGTGAAGAAGCTGGAATCAAATCTTCAACAATTAAAGTTGATGGAGATTATTTGTACGGTTTAATGAAGGCAGAATCTGGAGTGCATAGATTAGTTAGAATATCACCATTTGATAGCGGAGCGAGAAGGCACACAAGTTTTGCGAGTGTATGGGTATATCCTGCAGTAGATGACGATATTAACATTGTTTTAGATGAAAAAGACTTAAGAATAGATACCTATAGATCAAGTGGTGCAGGTGGACAGCATGTAAATACGACAGATAGTGCTGTGAGAATAACGCACTTACCAACTAAGATCGTAGTGCAGTGTCAAAATGAAAGATCTCAACACAAGAATAAAGATACATGTTACAAAATGCTAAAAGCAAGACTGTATGAGCATGAGATGCAAAAAAGAGAAGCAGATAATCAAAAGGAATTAAATACTAAAACAGATATTGGTTGGGGTCATCAAATTAGATCATATGTTTTACAACCTTACCAACTTGTAAAAGATTTAAGGAACAAAACAGAAAGTTCAAATCCTAGTAGTGTTTTAGACGGAAATATAGATCAATTCATAGAAGAAGGTATTAAAAATAAATAATGAAAAAAATTATTTCCAATATAACTATATTATTTTTTTTTATTTTAATTTCTTTTGTAATATTATTGTCAACCACTGGAATTAAAACTAATCAATTTAATGACTTTATTTCTAATAAAATTATTAATGCAAACAAAAACGTAGATTTAAAATTTTTTGAAATTAATTTTAAACTTGATATTAAAGAATTAAGTTTATTTATAGAAACAGTAAAGCCTATATTAAAATATAAAGAAACTGTTATTCCGATAGATAATGTTAAAGCATATATGGATTTTATATCAATTATAAAATCAAAACCTAAAATTAAAAAAATTAATTTTTCTTTTAATCAATTAAATATTAATAAACTAAAAAAACTTTCTGCAAATATTAAACCATCAAATTTCAAGAGTTTTGTTAATAATAAAATAAAACAAGGAATATTGAATTTAGAATTCGAAGCATATCTAAATGAAAACTACTTATTAAAAAATTTTATAGCAAGAGGCTCTGTTTCAAATTTTGAAGCTGAAATATTAAATAATATAATTTTTCAAAATGTAAGATTTAATTTTATTGCTGATAAAACAGATGTTTTAATTAAGAATATTTTTGGTAAAACTGAGTCGATTAACATTAGTGAAGGTGACTTAAAATTAACATTATCACCCGAAATTTCACTTACATCTAATTTCAAGTCAAATATAAAATATAATAGCCAATCGATAAATCGTATAAATTTAATTAAAAAATTAAAATACTCTGAAAATATAAATGATTTGGAAGCAGATATAGAAAATAACTTTTCTATTAATTTCGATAAAACCTATAAAGTTAAGAACTATAATTATAAGAGTAATGGTAAAATATTAAAAGCAAATTTAGTTTTTAAAAAATTAATAGAAAATAATTTTTTAGAAGATAAAATTAAACAGTTAAAACTAATAAACTCAGAAATTAAATTAAATTTTAACTTAAACAAAAAAGAGACAATTATTGCTGGAAAATACTCATTTAATGAGGGGAATCCTCTTTCATATAATCTAGAGAATATTTTAGTGGGAGAATTAATGAAGTTAAAACTAGATGTGGATTATGACAGGCCTATTAATTTAGAATTTATTAATTATAAAAAATCAAAAAATAAAGTTGCTAATTTATTCTTAAATTTAGAAAAAAAAAATGAATATTTTAAAATAAAAAAACTAAATTTAATTGAAAATAATAATTATATTAAAATTAAAGATTTAAATTTTAAAAAAGATAAATTGCTATTATTAAAAAAGGTATCAATAAAAACTACAAAAAAAGGAATAAAAAATAATGATTTTTCGATCAATTTTGGAAAAAAAATTAAAGTCAACGGTACACAATTTGATGCTAGCTTTTTACCAAAAATTATAAATCAAAATTCGTCAAGCGAATGGTTTTCAAAAGTAAGTAAAGATATCGAGATAGATTTTCAAAACATTATTGCCCCTATGTCAGAAAATCTTAAAAATTTCAAATTAATCGGAAAAATTGAAAACGGTAAATTCACAAAAATAAATTCTAAAGGAGATTTTGGCAATAATAATTATTTAGATATCACTATGAAGAAAGATAAAAAAAATAAAAAAAAATATCTAGAAATTTACTCAGATTTGACAAAACCTCTTTTAACAGAATATAGTTTTTTTAAAGGTCTTACTGGAGGTAATTTATTATTTTCATCTATTATTGACGGTAATATCATTACCTCTAAATTAAAAATTGAAAACTTTAATGTAATAAATGCCCCAGGCATGGTAAAATTACTTTCTCTAGCTGATTTGAGTGGCTTAGCTGATCTAGCTGAAGGTGATGGCTTATCTTTTGATATTTTAGAAATTAATATGGAAAAAAATAAAAATACTTTAAAATTAAATGAGATAATTGCTCTTGGCCCCAGTATTTCAGTGTTAATGGATGGATATCAAGATTCAAAAGTGACTAGCTTAAGAGGAACTTTAGTTCCAGCAAAAACTCTTAATAAGATGATTTCTAAAATACCTTTACTAGGAAAGATAATAATACCAAAAGAAGTTGGTGAAGGATTATTTGGTATAAGTTTTAAAATGAAAGGCCCTCCTGGAAAGATTAAAACAACTATAAATCCTATAAGAACTATAACACCAAGATTTATTCAAAAAATTATTGATAAAAATAAAAAATCTAAATAATTTTGACCAGGTAATGATTTTTTTTTCCACAAGAAATTTTTAAAATTTTTTCATTAAAATCAGATTTATGAATTATTTTTTTCACATCATCAACAACTATATTATTAATTTTTAATCCTTTATTAGCAATTATTCTTCTAGCCTCGCTTTTTGATGGAACAATTTTATTTTTAGATAATAAATCTAAAAGATTAACTCCTACATATAAATCATTATGTTTTATTTTAATTTCAGGTAAATCTGATCCAACACCACCTCCCGTAAATGTTTCTTTAGCACTTGCTTCTGCATTTCGAGATGCAGTTTCACCATGCAATATTTTAGTAGCCTCATTAGCTAATATAATTTTTAGTTTATTTATATTTTTTTCTTTATCGCAAATTTGATTTATTTTATTTAAATCTATTTCTGTAAAAAATTTTAAAAATTTCTTTACATCACGATCATCCGTATTTCTCCAGAACTGCCAATATTCATAGGGTGAAAATAATTCTTCATTAAGCCAAACTGCTCCTTTTTCAGTTTTTCCCATCTTAGCGCCAGAGGCCAATGTAATCAAAGGAGATGTTAGACCAAATGAGTCTTTCTGAATTATTTTTCTAATCAGTTCTACTCCACTAATTATGTTTCCCCATTGATCGGAGCCACCAATTTGTAAAATACAATTTTTAGTTTTAAATAATTGGTAAAAGTCATAAGCTTGCAATATCATATAATTAAATTCCATATAACTTAATGATTGTTCCCTCTCTAGTCTTAATTTTACACTATCAAAAGATAACATTTTATTAATTGTAAAATGTTTTCCAACATCTCTTAAAAATTTAATATAATTTAATTTTGTAAGCCATTCAGCGTTATCTACAAATATAGGCTTTGTATTTTTATTGGAAGTATTTAAAATTTTATTAAAAACTTTTTTAATACTTTTAATGTTATTCTTTATTTCATCTTGTTTTAAAATCTTTCTTGTTGAGTCTTTTCCAGATGGATCACCAATTAACGTCGTGCCGCCTCCCAGGAGAACTATAGGTTGATGACCATGTTTTTGCATTAATTTTAATATCATTATCTGAAGTAAACTACCCACATGAAGACTGCTTGCGGTACAATCAAAGCCTATATATGCAGAAATTGATTTTTTATTACAAATTGTATTAAGTTTATCAAAATCAGTGCACTGTTTAAGGTAGCCACGTGATTCTATCTCCTGTAAAAATTTATTTTTCATAGCACAATTACTTAGAAATACTATTATACAAAATTAATTATAAATAAATAAAAATATGCAAAAAGAATACACTTCCTTAGGTTTGATGAGCGGAACTTCTGGCGATGGTGTTGATGCATCAGTCATATTTTCTAATGGAATTAATCAATTTGAAGTGATTAAAGACAGGTACTATGAATATGATTCTAGTATTTACCAAAGTTATCATTCTTTAAAAACAAAAATTTTAAATATAAATAATTTAAAAAAATTTTCCAAAGAAATGTTAGAATTGGAAAGAAAAATAACATTATTTCATGCAAATATTATTAAAGATATAGAATTTAATTATAAAATAGATGTAGTTGGATTTCATGGCCAAACAATTTACCATAATTCAAATGAAAAAATTTCAAAACAACTAGGTAATGGTAAATTATTAAATCAATTAACAAATAAAAAAATAATTTTTAATTTTAGACAAAATGACATTTTGAATAATGGAGAAGGTGCTCCTTTAGCGCCAATATTTCATCAATTAATAGCAACTCAAAAAAAAATTATACTTCCAGTGTGTTTTTTGAATATTGGTGGAATTTCCAATATGACTGTTATAAAAAAACCAATAGGCTCCCCAGAATTATTTAGTAAAGATATTGGTCCTGGAAATTGTTTAATTGACTATTGGATAAGAAAAAATTCAAATAAAAAATTTGATAATAATGGAAATTTTGCATCAATTGGAAAAATAAATAAAATAATACTTGAGCAAGCTATAGAATTATATTTTAATAGAATGAACAAAGACAAAGCATCATACGATATAAATGATTTTGATGTTTCATTTGCAAGAGGCTTATCACTCGAAGATGGAGCTGCTACGTTAACAGATTTTACAGCAACTATAATTGGAGAGGAATTAAATTTCACATTACAAAAAATTGATAAAAATATAAAAAAAATTTTACTTTGTGGCGGCGGAAGAAAAAATCAATTTCTATTAGAAAAAATTAAAAAAAAAATTTCTTCAAATTTAAATCTAAAATTAATAGATGATTATAAAATTAATGGAGATTTTGTAGAGTCCCAAGCTTTTGCTTTTTTGGCCATAAGATCAATATTAAATCTTCCAATTTCTTTTCCAAATACAACAGGTTGCCTTACCCCATGTTCAGGAGGCGTTTTAGTTGAAAGTTAAATTAACGCTGTTTTTTCTTTAAGGTATGTTTCTATTTGAGATACAAGTTCTTTTTCTCTATCTTTAAAAAAATGATTCGAATTTTTTATCTTTGAAAAGTTTACTTCTACTCCCTTTTGACTTTTTATTCTATTGTCTAATTCAATAATACTTTCTTTGGTTACCAGTTCATCATTATCACTGTAGATGACTTGACCGGATGTTGGGCAGGGGGCTAAAAAAGAAAAATCATATACATTAGGCTGAGGTGATACAGCAATAAAATTATTTACCTCAGGTCTTCTCATGATTAACTGCATACAAATTAGTGAACCAAATGAAAAACCTGAAACCCAGCATTGACTATAATCTAAATTCTGCCTTTCAATCCAATCCAAAGCTGCTGCAGCATCAGACAATTCACCTTGCCCATTATCAAATACTCCATCGCTCCTTCCAACTCCTCTGAAATTTACTTTAATAACAGAAAAACCATTTTCTAGGAATATATTATACATCAATTGAACTATTTTGTTATTCATTGTGCCACCATATTGAGGATGTGGATGAAGAACTATTGCAACCGGAGAACCAAATTTTGGATTTTTATAATATTTCGCCTCAAGTCTACCTGCTGGACCTGGAATAAAAATCTCTAAACTTTTTGGCTTCATATTTGATAATGATTATTATTTTTAAAAAAAAGTAGTGCTTTATAACATGTTTTAATGCGACAATGATTTTTTTTTAATCCTTACTATTTAAGTAGGAATTACGTAAAAAATATTATAATACAACGATAATTTATGAAATTAACTACTAAAGGAAGATATGCAGTCATGGCCATGGCTGATCTAGCCTTATACAAAGATAATGGACCTACAAGTTTGTCTGATATTTCTTTGAGACAGAATATATCCCTACCTTATTTGGAACAAATATTTATCAAATTAAAAAATAACAATTTAGTAAAAAGTACTAGAGGGGCAAAAGGAGGATATGTTTTAGAAAAATCAGCAAACGATATAAAAATCTCAAATATAATTTCTGCAGTAAATGAAGAAGTAAAAATGTTAAATTGTAAAAAAGATTCTAAAAAGGGTTGTAATAATAAATCTACAAAATGTATTACACATAATTTATGGGACCAACTTGATCAACACATAAATAATTTTTTTGAAAAAGTTAAATTGCAAGATTTAGTAAAAAAAAATTCAAACTTATAAAATATGAAAACTGAAGATCTTAAAAATAATCAGGAATATAAATACGGTTTTACTACCGATATTGAAAATATTAGATCTCCGAAGGGACTTAACGAAGATACTATTAAATTTATTTCAAAAATTAAAAAAGAACCTAAGTGGATGTTAGACTGGAGGCTTAAGGCTTATAGTAGGTTAAAAGTTTTAAAAGAACCAGATTGGCAAAAACCAAAATATCCTAAAATAAATTACCAAGATCTATATTATTATTCTGCACCAAAAAGTGAATCTGTTAAACCTAAAAGTCTAGAGGAAATAGATCCAAAGATATTAGAAACTTATAAGAAATTAGGTATTCCCTTAGTTGAACAAAAGAGATTAAATGGAATAGCTGTTGATGCTGTATTTGACTCTGTTTCTGTTGCAACAACATTTAAAGATGAATTAACAAAAAAAGGTATTATATTTTGTTCTATTTCCGAGGCAATTCAAAAACATCCTGATCTAGTTAAAAAGTATCTTGGTTCAGTCATTCCTTTAAGCGACCATTATTTTGCA
>Ga0233444_10000527_pt1 | contig 49980 bp, 48 predicted proteins | sample SI_124_October20_6_FD_182792 | JGI IMG/M metagenome (GOLD analysis project Ga0233444, IMG submission 182792) | Seawater microbial communities from Saanich Inlet, British Columbia, Canada - SI_124_October2016_10_MG | ecosystem: Environmental > Aquatic > Marine > Inlet | place: Canada: British... | reverse complement strand
CGGCATTCAAGGCAACAGCAAAATACATCTACTACAACGAACCAGAACACGGGCAACTTATTTACAGTGTAACGCCGACAGGATATAAGTTAGTTGAATTCTACGAGAAGAAGCGAAATAATAGCAATAAGTATAACTACAATTTCTTCTACGACGGCAAGATGTTCGCCCGAAATAACAATCATTCAAAAAAGACTCTCGCTGACATTAAGAATATAATGAATGGGTGGAAACCGTACTTGTTCAACAATCAGAACAGCGTGGTCGCAAAAAATGGCCACCCTCTAGTATTGTATGCAAGCGGAGGCACAGGCCCCCATGAAAGTCTAGGGGGATACCACAAAACTGCTCGAATGGGCAGAAGAAACGGTACACTGATGGGCCTCGGCGCAATGCAATCTCACGACAGGCGCAGAAACATGTCCCCTCAACAACGAGTGTTGTCAAGAACCCAACGACAATCATACCTTGCGGCAGAAAGAGAACTTTCTATGGCAAAGGCCCGAGCAGGAGCAAAGGTCGACATAACAAAAGAACTGAAAGAAGCACCAGTTACCCGACCATGGAGTATGCAAGTCACCCTACCAGTTAACTCAATTGAACAACTACACATGCAATTAGATTCAGCATTGTCGAGTATTGGACTAGCGCAAAGCATGTTCACACAGCAAGCCCACAATTACATTGCACAAATGGTTAATTCATTAGACTCCTCAATGCGACCATCTGACAGAACGGAGTTTGTTGTCGAGAAAATCATGAGCGAAATGGTCAACCGCAGCGCATTACTCAAAGATAACGTCAGAGTAGATGTTAGACAGAATGGATGGCCTCCTGTTAACATTACACCAGCAGAAACGACAAGTGTCGATGGTCTCGGTAGCGCTTTCCTTAAGACGAAGGCCGCTATGGGCAGACTGTTGGGATGATGTTATGATAGCAGGAAGGCACCCGACAGGATTCGGTAACACACCGACATACCACCCAGTTAACCGCCTAGCAGTCCCCGAGGCCGCAATGCGAATAAATCAGAAGACTTACTTTCATCCGATTATGAAACAAGGACAATGGGTAGTGAAGAAACTGAACTTTTCACTAAACGACTCGGTTACAATAAGAACCAGAGTCACAGGGGTCGGAATGGGATACCTGTATGCTTCATTCGATAACGGAGAAGGCCCCTCACTACTTACAATCAAGAAGGTGACACCCGGATTCCATGACCTAAAGTTCAATGTTCCTTATCCTACTTTGAAAGGATTCAGAGTTGGCATTTCAACAACATCTCCTAAAGGATATACAATAGACAGACTATCTAAGGAAGACAAGTATAGACTAAGTACTAACTCTATGATGGTTAGTCAAAGTGCTCCGATGTATGAGAGCCCCAGCATAGGGTTTGCTGGATTGGGGGCATTACTAGACCACTCAGGACCCGCCAAAGGAGGAGAAGACTCTGCTAAGAACCCTTACTGGGACGGCAACTTCGATAACTTTTCTTGGAAGAATGGATTCAGTGGCAGACCAGCATCAAGCATGAACTGTGTAGATACAAGCACACCCGCACCCCGAGGCTCATATCACGGATATTACGCACACAGAGCATCGTATGCATTGGCCAAGTTTGACGCCCAAGAATCATTCTTGGGATGGGATATGGTAGAGGAACAAGGATACGGGCTACCCGCAGGAGTACCAATATGCATAGTAATGCAGTTCTTCGTCCTACCAAAGAAGACCAAATCGGGTGGCAACAAATCAGGAATGGCAGACCGAGAGATGAAAGACCCATATTGGACTTACGCTCATGACTACCAAATACCCGCTGGAGACTTTCACCTACTGGAAAGTAATTGTGCCACACTCACTCGTCAACCAAAGAAACCACCTAATTCTGACCCGCGACCTGCAAGCAAGAAGAAGGGACCAATTTTCAACGTCGGCAAATGGCAAGTGGTATCCACTGAATACGAAGGAAGTGGATTCATGTTTAACAACACTTTACAAGACGCCCGAGATATTGCAGCAAAGGTAGAGTGGTACAATGAAACGAGCGGCTCGTGGTCGGCACCAAGTAGAGCACCACCAAGCATTCCAAAGACAAATGAAAATGGATTCACTAAAGTAATTTTCAGAGTCCCAAGACAGTTGAGCAAAGAGACCGATAAAGACATGCTCGCTGAACTAACCAACCTAGGAGTGGACTACTCATACGAAACGAACAAAAATAACTACCCAGCCTATGACTGGACTTCCGATGAAGCGAAATACAATCCCAAAGGCGCACCAGCATGCTCCGTGATACTAGGTCGACCACTACCAGACGATGTTGCATTGTCTTATCAGGAAGCCGGACTCAATTACTTAGCAGTGAACAAACTCGCCCTAACTGCCTACTTTTGTTACGGTTCTCACCCGTATGCAGGAAAGGCCGGGAATGAAAACGGCGGACCGAAACCCGGTCACCTAGACCTAGAAATACCATCAATGACATTTAGTGACGCCGAAAAGATGGCAAGAATGAACAACCCCGAGTTACTAAATGCTTTTTACCCCGTTGGTGGATTCAAGACTGGAGGAGTCATCATCGCCATAGGTAGAGGGATGTCTCTTAAATCTCACTTTGTTATGACCAACTCTGGTACAACTACCATAAATAATGTTCATATCAACCCAAGTCCTGTAACTGACGGAAGCAGTATAGGCAACTACCCCGCTTGTGTTCTTAGACCGGACGGGATTATTCTATCAACTGACCTAGCAGATGATAGAGCGGCGACAGGAGAAGAAGCAGTCCTTGCTGCGTGGAAAGCCAAGTTTGGAACACCACTAACCGCTCAGTTCTTTTCTGACTACTCATTCAAAGACCAAGATACAACTCGGCCAACTCACTACAAGGTAAAGGATATCGCTTCAGGAGTAATGATACAAGCACCATATCAAATCATTTACTTCAAGGTAGGACCCGGATACTCTGGGCCGTATGTAGACTATAAAGAAGTGACAGAAGAGGAAACGAAGGACGGAGAGACCTTTACTGTCACCAAACTAAAAATAACCAAACCCGAAGGAAAGAAATACGCACTAGGCAAAGGAGACTCGCTTTGGTTACACTGTCGGACTCCCTACATGAAGTACACTAAGCAAAACATCGACATCATAGAAGAAGTAGTAGAGCAACGAGAACTGCAAGCATCGGGACTGACTGACTTAGAAACATTGGTCTACAATCCACTAAACGACGCACCAGAAGAAATCACTGCTGCTGCAGCAGAAGCCGCACAAGAAGCACAAAGACTCACCGACCTAGCATTACTGGAACCCGGAACATCCGGACCACCGGGAGTTTCTGTCCCCGAGCCACCCAAGCCCAAACTTCCTCGGGGAGCAAAGTATGTGCGGTCTGGCGACAAGTGGAGACTCAATCCAAAACACTATGCTCGAAAAAGCGAACTCGAAGACGCAGGATTTCTTAGTGGAATAAAAAGCGCCTTGGGAGGCTTCACTAACTCAAGAGACTTTTATGTTGAAGACGTTACCCAAAAGTGGGGAGCATCGGGCTCAACAGCATTAGGAGGCTTGGGCTACGGATACGACGACTTTGCCTCAGATGTTTTGGAAGACACTGGCGCAGTCCTAAGTGACGTAACTAACGCTCTTGCTTACGGAGTCGGAACAGTCTTTGAAACAGACTTTGATTCAAGAATAAGAAAGTTCAAAAAAGCCAGAAGTAATGCGTTCGACCTTCCTTCATCCACAGCAACCTTAGTAACATCGACGCCCGCCAATGTGCTTCGAGTAGCCGATGATTTAGTCGAAGACATGATAGGACTAGGGGGCTATTCAGGATTGGGCGAAACCACCGCAGACAAACTAGAACGCTATGGTGAGAACACCACCTCCTTTGCTAAAGGAGCAGCAAAGGGAATCATTCCCGACAAAATCCAAGAGGGCTTTGGAAGCAGCATAGACGCAATAGTTGATACTTTCAATAAACGCCCAGTCCTTTATACTGCGATAGGGCTGGCATCGGTTCCGTTGCTAATCCCGGGAATCGGGGGAGCATACGCAAAGAATATGACGACCGTGGCTGGAGGAGCAATAAGTTTAGTCCCTAAGGCATTTAGAGCAGGAGTAGACACCGTATCTGGAGTATCAAGTGGAACAATAAAAGGCATCAAAGATGTCGGTGCAACCATAGCAGGTTCACCGAGCACTAGAGGCACGGCAGCAAGAAGGCGACGAAATAAGCGCCGATGATGTCATAAAGAACGATGGTATGGGATGAACGATGGCAGTTAATCCCGACCGAGTGAATCAGATAATGTCTGACTTTCAAGACAAGGTTGCAGGAATCGTTAGACAAAACGGTCTGGACCACCACAGCAACACCTCTAACAATGCAGAGATAGACTCACTAAAGAATCAATACTTGCAGACGGTAATGAGTGCGTTCTTACTTCCCGCAACAACAGAGGGAGAACTTCTCTCCGAAATGGACGCAACCCTTGTTGAAATTACTCGCATGGCCAAAGGAAAGGCCAAAGTAGAAGCAAATCAAATTGCTGCAATCGGAGCAATGGTAAACAAAGGGTCGCCTGCCGACTCTTCGGTGTGGAACGGACTGATTGGTGACACCGCTCACCGCATAGACAAAATCACAAAGATGTATGCTGACCAAATCAACAACATGCCAAAGGCTCTCCGAGCGAGAATCGACAGTGACTTCGCAGGAGTTCTTGATTCAGTTAATGGTGCATTTAACGCTGACCCTTCACCAAGTAACGCATCACTCATCCGAATACAAGTAAACAACTCACTCGACTCGATTGAAAAAGACCTAGCCGACGCATCCAGAGCAGTACTAAAGGCTTCAATCGAACACCTCGCACAACAGAAGATGACAGAACTGCAAGAAAAAGAAATGGTGATGATGGCTGTCGAAAGAGGCATGACCAAGGGACAAATCGACGCATCCCGAGAACTCGCTAAAGAAATCAAAGGTCTAATTCTCGAACTAGGTCGCTCGAACTTCTTGATTTACGACAAGGTTATCAGAACACAAAAAGTCCAAGTCATAGACCACAAAATGTCAGTCCTCGAAACACTTCGAGTAAATGCTAGCGGCGTATCTCAATCACTCTCTGGATACTACGGAAGCACTTCTCGAAGGCCAGCAAGAGGGAGTGGCTCAATCGGCGGAGTAGGAACAACGCTCGGTCACAACACTAGTTCGATTGGTGGATACAAAAAGAACTTTAGAAATGGAGTCCCACCGGGCTTCGCAGGGTTCGCTGGGAAGATGACTGAGGCAGACATAGCAAACAAACATCCACCCGGTACATCGAAAGCACACATCAAAGCCATGAAGAAGAACATGGATGCAGGAATGAGTTTCGAGGCCGCACACAACAAAGCCAACGCAGACGGATTCACCCCAAACCTCGGTGGTGGTGGGCGACCTTTTCGGTGGACGGCCTAGGAGCCATAAAGGAGGGTACTGAGTTAGAAGACTATGACACCAAATACAGTTTCTTTCGAGCACTAGGTTACACTTCTGCAGGACTAAGTATTGGAACTGTGTTGGTCGGGGGAGTGGCATACGCATCTTATCTGAAGTACTTTAAGCCAAAATCAAAGAGCAAACAGGTGAAACAATCATGACAATTATTTTTAACAATCCACACGGCTCACCCGTAGAAGTACCAATAGAAGAAACTGTTTTGGTAGACGTCGATGAAGACGGTAATGAAATCAGAGCAGCAAACGGACCAGACGGAACCATGATGGAGACTGTTAAATCCGAAGCCCGCATGGATTACCCTATGGGGATGACAGAAGAGCGAGAAGATATGATTGTTTCCAGTCAACTTAACGACATGGAAGACGCCATGACTAACCCACCAAAGCAACTCTTCTCGGCAAAGAATCTAAGACTTCAAACTGCTATCTCCGGACAGCAGGCATTCATGGGCAAAACTGGTCGAGTATTCGAAGGAGGACTAGTCGGGGACGCATTCAGATTCGCAAAGGCGACAGCCCTTCAACGAGTACCAGAAAAAACCTCAGTCAGAGACTCTCCATTCTTGCTACAACTAGCAAGAGGAGACCAATGGTATGCATACCTAACATCACTAAGAGACTCTCCTATTGATGTAGGAGCCGAACTCTCGGCAACGGTTTCTCCATCTCAAAGAATTGCTATCGCTATGTTCGTCAAAGAATGGGAACAAGACCCGGGACACCGTACTCTACTGCGCAGAGCAGCGCCCGGAGCAGACCCCAACGAACTAATTCTAATCGGTAACATGGTCTACGACATTATGACCGGCAGAGGACCAAACCCAGCAGGAGCAAAGGGATACGGCTCATTTGCTTACGACAAGATGTTCCGACTAGCATACGATATGCTACTCTCCCTACCTATCCATTTCTACAATACATATACTCTATTCCAACTAGAGGCAGATGAGGGAGGAAAAATATACAGTGAAGTAGTAAGTAACTATACTCCACTAGAACTTAGCGAAGTAGGTATGGTTCTCGAACTCAGACAAAAACTCGCTGAATACGGTCCCGCATACGCAAACACCGTGATTGGTGACACATCCATTGCAGCAGAAGCAGGGGCATTGATGACAAAAGCAGTCTCAGCATACAGCCATGGAGACACCATAACGGTCCGGTCTGTCCTAAACTACCTACAAGAGCCACCATTCTACTACTTGACACCATCAAGTGATGCCAAGACAATCTTTGAAGCCAAGAGCGACACCTCCTTCACTGGAGTTCGATTGAAGCAAGATACAGCCACTAAGGCAGGACTACCAGTGTTTAACGGACTAGTTTACTTGAAGGGGTTGGAGGCAGGCTCAACCGACCCCCAATCTGGAACACTAAACACCAAAGACCCAAATAAAAAGTGGATGGGCAAATCATACGAAGTGATACAGTCTCCATTCGATAACACCGTTAGAGGGGTAGTCACTCTAACCTCTAAGGACAAGTTCACCTATGCAGAAGGCGCAACCAAGGGCAAAGACGCAAACCGTCAACAAAAGAGAGACGCTAGCGCAGAGATTGCAGAGGCACTAGGTGCAGAGGCACTAGGTAACCCAAGAGGGAAGCCACAAGGTCGAGGCAAGTTCTTAGAACTGCAAATCCACCCGAAGACTCAACTCAGCATGAAACTCAGAGCGACAAGCAAGTCCGGTACAGGCGACAAGCGACATGGTGCTCCTCCAAAGGGCAAAGACGGTTCCCAGAACAAGTGGAGCATGGGATTGTACAACCTTCTCAACACTCGCATTGACGCCATGAACTTCAAGATGAGAAAGGACAAGTCCAAGAAGCAAAAGTATCCAAACATCAGCGTTATGGTTCACGGAGGCAAGCACAAGAAGACAGGCAACTGGGCTCCTTACCGCATCAAACTACCTAAGTCTCACTTCGTTAAGTCAAGACTCCCCGACGGAACAGAAGTCATTGGAATGAAGAAATCACTTTCCGACAAAGAACTCGTAGATGCTTGGAGAAGGTTCACCAACGAATACGGTATGTTCAAAGTGCAAAGAAAAGACAACGAGATGTACTTCATTCCTCACAAGCGAGGGGCTTATTACGATAAGGTCCGTCGCCAAACCGGGAAGGCTAAGGGCTCCCGGTGATTTCCGTGATGGTAAGGGTTCCAAAAGACTTGTCAGGCGCTTCTCTACTCGGCGTTCACAACTGGGTGAAAGGCAACATAGCAAGAAGCAACCCCGGAGGCTCCCCGGATTACACCATCAGTGACTCTGAAGGAAACAGACTCACTCTGAGCGATGTCGCCCGAAGTGCAGGGAGCGACATTAACATCGAAGTGACTACCGTTAGCGGCGCACGAAGTAACCCTCCGGCGAATCTGACAATGATTCCATCAACTGATATCCCATACCCAGACATGGTACGAACAGGGAACAATCTATCCGACCTCTTACCCGGAGAGATAGACTCAGCACTTGCGACAAGAATTGTGGCTGAACAAGGGCTTCACCGTGGTCTTCACTTGTTGAACCGACTAACACTATCCACATACAGTAAGCAAATCTCATCACCAACCACAGCAGCCTTACTTCAAATGGGAGAAATCGTCAAGAACAATCCATCATCGGGTGTCAGAAGAAACTCCTCAGACAGAACTCCCTTCACCCAACGAACACCGCTACAATATGGAAGTGAGAAAGCACTACAACAGTGGTTAGTCGAAACCTCCGGAGCCGACAAGAAAGAGATTTCTGTGGCAAACACCGAAGTAGAAAACGCAAAGATTCACGCTAAGTACGGATTGAATACGCAAGACATAACGAAGTTTGCCCAAGAGGTTCTATCAGATTACTTATTCGCAGCCTCAGCCAACAGGGGATTGCTACGAACCTTGATTAGAAACGTACCCTCTTTGAAGGCCAACAAACAAACCATCCAAAAGTTAGCATATATGTTTCCACAACAGCCCTCCGCCTTTTATGAAGGGCGACAACGAGTATTCGTTGCCAAGCCACTTTTCATTTACCCAGCATACTCTGAGTCTTTACTGACGCGCAAGGAAATGAACTCAATAGTTTCCTTTGCAGAAGGATACCCCGCCAATATGGGAAGAAGCGACTCGATACCAAGAGCACTCAAGTCACTTACAGCATTCCAAAGAATCTCTCCTCTACAAGACCTCCGAGCATTCTTGACTCTCGGAGCGAGAGCAAGAGACTCTAGTCGGTGGCTGGAACACAGATACACCACACAAGGCCACTTATCTGCCGTCCTTTCTGCACTAACAGCCGACCCCCGACAGGAACTTAGCCACAGAGGATTCCGCCCACTATGTTACTACTCTGACTTGGGCGGGTTTTACCCCTCACCTCCCCCTAGATGGCCGAGGAAACTCATGTACGCCATAATGGACGGATTCTTGGAAAACCTTCCACATATCATCAACATGGACGACCCAACGAACTCAAACCTAACCCCGGTTCAGATGGCTTACTTCCAAAAGCCCGCAGCACTGACAGACAAACTGGTAGTGGATAAACTCGGCGGAGGCACGTTCAAGATAACCGTGAAGCAAGCAACTGAGATAGCAGAGATGACCGCTGGATACAGTGACCCGCCCACTCCTGAACAAACAACCTCTTTCCTAAACGACAGCCGAGTAAAGAAACTATACAACAATGCGGACCTATTCAAAATGGAAGACTCTCCTGCTCCTGAAAACATTCAACAAATACTGGGCAATATCGAAACAGCAACACGGAACAAAGACCAAGGTCTCAGCCCCACGACCACCAGCCAACTCACATTTGATGCAGCAGGACCAAAGTCACTACTTGAGATGACATACGATATCGCTGAGATAGCCACGTCAAAGTACGACTACAACATGAGAGGAGACGACTTCAAGTTTGTAATGGCAGTAGTAACCTACTCATTCAGAGCACTCACCGAAGCAACCCAAGGCTCGGCATTCGAAATAACCCGAAATCGAATAGAAGCAGGAATTGAAAACATCATGGGGACAAATAAATTCAACCGACTCGAAAGGCTACGACAGTCTATTGCTCAGAACGAGTTTGACGAAAGACCCCGAGCAGGATACATTCAATCTACCCTGCTAGCCCAACTAATGGTTATTGACGGAGAGATGACCAATAGAATGAACACAGTTATGACAGACGAAACTCGGGAACGAACTCGCAGGGAACTAAGAGAAGAATACAACAGAATAACAGAAGCCCTAGAAGAGGCTCCTCGCTCTCCATCTTTCACTTCGGCAGTTCAGCGCATACTACTGAACATGAATAGAACAATACAAGGTGCTTGATATGGTTAGAGACTTAGTAAATAACCTCGTAGAAGGAATTAGACAGGAAACCCCTTTCTTATCCAACGACGCTCTAACTCCAACCGAACTAAGAACGGCTTCCGAGTACGATGTGGGGAGCGGAATACTTAGTTTCAAGCACTTTCCCGAAGACGTCGAACAGGGCCAGTTATTCCAGAAGTTCACCAATGCATACCGAGCAGTCACCCGCTCAATCAGAATCTCTGGGCAGACTGTACTAAACAACATAGCAAGCAATGTAAACACCATGCCTAGTTACCAAGATAATGATGTATCGGCAATCGCAGCATATCTAAGCGCACTGCCAGCAATTCAATCAGTATCAGTGGCAGACGCCGAAACCAACGCTTCACACTACAATCTAATGCGCACACTAGCAGAAATGAAATACGACTTACTTAGACTGGGCAAGGGTCTCCCAGCGAATCTAACTCCTGACATGCAAAGACTATCCGAACTAACGAAACAACTCGGAGAATCCAACGCAGACACCGATTCAATTTTACGCCTCTTCAAACAAATGAAACCCGGCGTTGCGAATCAAGGTGCAGTGGGCGAGAAAAGGGACTGGCCCGCAGGCAAAACTAGACAAAGCGCAGAGCAGTTCATTATGCAAATTACACAAAAGAATGGACTACCCCGGTACATTCGATACGCTGCTAACTGGATGATGATTATAGATGCTCACATTCTCGCCATCGAAGCACTTCAAGAGTTCTACAAAATCGGAGGCCAAAGTATAGAGAAAAGCGCAGACGAGTTGTTCGGCAGGGGTGGAGCAGGAGACAGCCTAAGTGTTCTAGAGGACGCTATCGACAGGTCCCACGATACTATACGGGTGGCACTCAGCGATGCCATGTCAGCACTTGTGCCAACCGTTGTAAGCGCAGAGGGCAGAGCACGAATGACTGACCTTGCCAACAGAATCAGCACACAGACTCTAGCCCCATTAGTCAAAAACAGGGAAACGAGAGAGACCTTTGAAGCGCAGAAACTGACCATGCAAGGGATTCGCAACCTTGCCGAAGAGATATTCGCCATCAGGCTTACTTAACCAAGAAGTTCATTACTGACTCCTGCGTGGGTTAACCGATGAGAGCAAGCAATTACTGTAAGGTCTGCGGAACCAAAAACGCAGCAAACTTGGCTCGTTGCTCGATGTGCTCTTCTGAAATAGAGTCCGGTCCCCGCAAAAACCCAATGGCTTCTTCCTCATTTAGAAGCCCAAGTGTTGTCATTTTTGACATAGACGACACCATCCTCGATGTCACTCAGCGATACAAAGACGCAGTGCGAGCAGGCTACATAGACAAGGAAAGAGGAACCAAGCGCAAAAAGACCTTTGAGACTCCCGGCAAAGCAAGAAAGCGAGCAATGGAGTTCCTCTTTTCGCCTGACAATCTAAGAAAAGACAGAGTAGTTCCCGGCTCGATTGCTCTAATCAACACACTAATGGAACAAGGACACACTATCGTTTACGTCACTGCGCGAAACGCCAAGTATAGAGATGTCACAAGAACTCAGTTAGAAGATAAAGGATTTCCTATCTTCAAGGACGACACCGATATGGAACTGTTATTCTTCAAAGCGAACCTCTCAGACACCGCTGAAAAATACAAACAAGGAGTATACGCTAAGTTACTCAGCAAATACGATGTAAGAATGGTCTTTGACGACAAGGCAGAAAACCTACAGATGGCGGCAGGCTTAGGCATTACTGGACTCTACCCTACCATTAGAGATTATACTAAGTACCAAGTAAAGAGTAATCCTCATGCATTCTACTCTAGTATAGTAGATGATAAGGGATATCCTAAGGAAGACCCAGATGAAGAACCATACCAATCTTACAGAAGTCACTCAGATGAAAGTGGTATGGGAAGAACCGGATACAGCGCAAACAACCCCGGAGGCATTCAGTCAAAAGTTGAATCCATTTTGATTAAAGAAGGGGGAGCAGCAGGACTTAAACCACTGAAAGCAGCGTTCCCCAAAGGAACAACCAAAGCCCAAGCACAGGCAGCAATAGCCAAAATGAGTTCAGTCTATCAACACCCAGCAGGGGATTACATCTTGAAGAACCCCGGACACACTGAAAACTACATGGTTCCTCGCGATATCCACCGCTTGGGAAAAGCCGCTGACCGTCTCGAAGAAACATACGAAGACGGTCTGGATACTCCCGAATGGTGGAAGAGTAAACTTAGCGTGACCGCCAAGGATGCAGACACTATAGCAGATTCACTAGACTACGTTGCAGAAAATCCCCTTCCGCTCAGGGGACTATCAGTTCAAGTCAAGGGATACCGTAACACAGCAGGGGCTTTCGTTATGAAAGGTAAGAAGTTCTTGATTCTCCAGCGCTCCAAAAAAGAGACCTCTAAGCACGGCCTTTGGGAACTCCCCGGAGGTAAAGTCGAAAAGGGAGAAACACCAAGAGAGACAGCCGTGATTGAAACTCAAGAAGAAGCAGGCCTCGATGTTACACTCAAAGTGAACCTTGGTCCGCACATTGACGACAAGAAAAAGAAAGTCTACCATGCCTACATTGCTACACCAAAGAAGGGTCAGAAGGTTAAAATTTCAGAAGAACACGTTTCTCACAAGTGGGTGACACCCGAAGAAGTAATGGCTATGCCTAAGAAAATGGTTAGCCACCACTTACTTTACTTCCTGAAAAAAGAAAGCGAAGCCATTAGAAGTAACCCACCGAAGAACAAAATCGAAAAGGGCAAGAAACTCTACGAGCACATGAACGGCAAAGCCCCAGAGAAAATCGAGAAAAAGAAAATCGATATGGGTGACGTATGGTATCAAGTCGGTGAAGGTGGGTGCTGGCAAATTGGCTACATGTCTGGTAAAGAAACAGGCAAGACCGAGCAAAAATACACCCACACCTTCAACGAAGAAACCAAAGACGGCAACTTCCCTAAACTATACGCAACCATGCCGGAGAACGGCAAGCCACTCTTAATCATCCAAGGCGGTACTTGGAAGATAAGAACCGACGACAAAGGAGTTGCTTGGATTTATGATTGACTTCGACTCACTTGAAATATACTTAGGAGCAGCAATGGTCACTGTTGGCTTTACCAAACTAGCAAAAGACAGAGGAGACTCACTAGGTATTGTATTTGCTATTGCTGGAATAAACTCCTTACTCGACGGCGGAAAGGCAATCTGGGGGAATTAGATGGACGAAACAACGCTAGGAATCAAAGACAAGCACTGGGCGGTGCTCGAACTAGGCTCAGCAGTTCTTCTTGCTGGAATCACCTTGCGAGGAACTTACTCTGAGGTACAACGAGTCGGAGGACTACGAAACTATGTCAAGCCTAAGAAAGACACTTGGAAGTCTGCTCAAGTATATTCTAATCTCTTAATCACCATATTGCTTCTCAAGGGAGCAATGGATGCTTCTAAATCCTATGGCATCATCAGTGGGACTAGAGCGGCCTCTCCACAAGGGTTCCAAGCACTAAACGGATACGGCCAACAAAACTACTTCTGAGGGAAAAATATGGGCGATTTATGGAATCCATTCGACGCAAACAACCCGGTCTATGCATCTCTTGCTAAGGAGATGGGAGCGACCAGAAGAAGAGTCAGAACTGGGGCACTTCTGGTTATTGTCGCCTCTTTGGTAGTAGCACAGCAATACAAACCACTATTCGGCGGGCCAGTGAACCAGTTCGGAGTAATCAGCCGGAAGTGATACCGGTGGCCAAAGACGGGGAGAAAGGAAAGGGCCAGTCCACCGGACTACCCGGTGACATTGTCAAAGTCCTTTTAGACTCAGTCTTCCCCGACAAAAAGCACTTAACGCTCACTCCAAAGAAGGAGAAGGGCAAGAAAGGGCAGAAAGACCAACCGAAAAAAGACGGCAGCGGAATGGTGGCAACCTATGCTAAGTCAATCAGCGAACACATGCTTAGGCACTACGAGATGTTCGCAATAACTGTATCCGGTGGCGTCCAAGGGTCACCACTTAACCTAATGGACTTAATCTATTACCACACTTTTGGTGACTATAGAATGGCCTACAACACAGAAACCAACAAGATTTCATTCGTTTATAGAACTCTTAACCCTGCGGACGCAGGAAGAAGACCGCACGGAAAGGGCACACCAATACGACAAATCGTAGAACGAACACCCATTCCGGGAATAAACTACGTCTACGAAAAAAGAGGAGACGACGTCAATTACCGAGTGAGTCAAGTTTCTTGGTTAGACCAAGAACTCAACAAAGGCTCAGATGGTCTCAGATTGATGCTGCCAAGCATAGGAACGCTCATGATGCAAACTTATGGTTACGGCAACATAAGCATACCACTCCAGAAACTCGCTACACAAATAGCAATAAAACTAAACTCTGAACTAGAAAGCATAGGGGACAATAACATACTAGACTACTTAGAAGGAGCAATACTTACCTCAACTGAGTATAGAGGACTAGGGGTAACACCAGACCAAATGTCCATAGCAAACAAAATACAAGAATCAAGAGACAAGTTATCAGAGGACTCATCTATAGAAGAGGCCATTACTTATCTAATCGAGCAATTAATCCAAGCAACCACCTCTAGATTCGTCAACGGAGAAACGGTGAAGTTCAAGCCTAATGTGGGGCTCTCGAATGATGAAGAAAACGAACTAGCAGAACTAGTCGGAGAGTTCAACTCTTACGAAGAAGAAATGTTCACCGTTGTAGGAATCCCAGAAAAGAGAGACAACACATACGACTACTCACTACAATACGAAGGCACGGGTCTCACCTTTACAGTGAGTCAATCAAATCTAATTCCCAGTGGCGAACAAAGCCGATTCGTGGAAAAACAAAACAAGTCGTTCGTTGCCATACCAGAGCCCAAGACTATCGTTTTCTACAGTATACTAGTGGACCAGTTGTTCGCACTACAAGCATACCTATTCACCATAAAGTGCAGCGACAAACTCAACTTTGGTTACCTTTCGCCTAACATAATGCCCGACAAGAAAAGCAAAACAGCAGCAATGCTCTTTCCAAACATGTACACACCGAACGAGGATTCTCGACCAGAAGAACAAGACTACCTGAAAAAAGGCAAGAACATCAAGAATAATCAAGGGTTTTTGGCACAGTTAGCAGTGCACAGAAACCTGTATACTCAACTTATCTTAAAGACCCAACGAGGGATGGCCACTGATACCAGAACATTCGATGACTTCTACAAGGGCGACTTAACTCTAAAGGAAGTCTCATGGTTAGCCACCGCACTTTCTGACGAAGCAAAAGTCCTCGTAGCAGAACCAGATAAGAGCGACCCCCTTGCTCAACTCGTCTACAAAACGCCCGGAGGAGACCCGGGCCAAGTACAATTCACCGGAGAGGCAGACAGAAGAACTATATTTTACAAAGTAGACATTCCCATGCTCAAAGAAGTGATGCTGGAGTATGTTGGGGCATTCAATGAGTTCACTGTATCTGTTGCTTTTGCGATTCAATCAGGCGGACTAACCAAAGAAGGGCAGGTAGCAAAGGCTCTGTGGACAAGCCTAAGAAAGCGCTCGGATAAGATTCTAGAAAACAACGAAGCAGTACCTCACGAGTTCTTTGACACGCTTTTCGAGCAAGTCAAATCAGCGACAGACTCAACGGGACTCGCCTTCGACTTGTTTCCCCCTAGTTGGTCAGGAACGAATGTCCTTACCCTACTCACGGTGGACCCAGCCGAACTCGGAACCATCATCAGTATAGAAGAATACCAGAAATACCTTAACGAGTACATAGAGTTCATCTATACTAAGTTCGGTAATAGAGCAAAGGTTGCAGCAGCCATCACAACATCACTGGAATCCTACCGAATCAAAGCAGCGACCAACTACCAAGAACTCCGAGAAGACTTCACTAAAATGCTCACAGAGCAAGAGAAGAAGAAACAAATCAAAGCAACCAACATGGTGTTCCGAGCGTATAACGTAGTTATCTCGATTATGCGAGCAGAGTTAGCGATACCTCTGGGACTTAGAGACGACATGATTGCACAAGGCATGGAAAGAGAAGCCCTGAGAAGACAACTCGGAGGAAGACGATACGGGGAACGAGGAGTGGCAGCAGTCGAACAAGGCCACCCTCTCGCACAATTAATTGAGCAGCGAGGAGCACAAAGGGAAGCACTGGAACCAGTGGTTCCCATAGCACCAGTAGCACCAGTAGCACCAGTAGCACCAGTAGCACCAGTAGCACCAGTAGCACCCGTGGGTCCAATCATGATACCTCCGCCTGCGCCACCCGGACTAGGACCAGTAGCACCTCCAGTAGCACTTATAGTCGAAAACCCGCTAGAAGATTTCATGAGACTAGTAAGGGATGAGTCGGAGGCCCCCGAGTGGTGGTCGCCATGAAGAAAAAGGATAGAGTGACTGAACCACCCTTGGTTAACTATACTGTCCCAGCAGACACAGAACATCTATTCTGCAAAAACTGCGTCAGCATGTACAAGAAAAACAAATATCCTCACGCTAACCACATCTTGCTTGCAGTTCACCCAGACTCTAGAGGAGCAGAAATGAAAGAGATGATGTCATTGCTTAAGGCGTGGGCGGCTTTTATGAACTACTTCACAGGAACACAGACTACATTCACCTTAGGTAAACTGCATCAATCCGGAGACATCGAACGCCCTGAGACATGGCAGAAGACAGGGTGGGAGGATAATGAACCCCTCAGTGTAGTGTCAATGGCAATAGGCGACGACAAACCCACAAGCGCGAGAGGGAGCGGTGGATTCACCAGTTCCGGTTACGCGTACATGTCTGGAATAGGATATGTTCGATTCAAATCAGGGATACTGCTTAGCATGCCTCCAGCCTCAGCGTTAGCATTCATGGTCCACGAGTTTACATCCCATAGATTTTCTAAAGATTTTGAATACATCCTTAGCAGAATAGGAAGAAGTTATGCGGTGTGGAAATCGCCAGAAGAAGGCATCCACGCTCACAGAAAGCACTACGGACACAAAGGCCACCCTTTCGAAGAAACTGAACACTGCGCAACGAATAGAAAGTCAAAGTTTGACCGTGCCAGCATTAACTGCCTAAACGGATTCATCGACCACAATTTCTCCAACATAAAAAACGCCCTACCGTTCTTCCAAAAGTGGTACGACGACCACAAAGACGACTCTATAACCATGTACGGCTCACCAGCACCCGGAGGATTGCGTAGAATCCCTCCATCGCCAGCACCAACTACTTCTTGAACAAAGAAGCCATCGGAGTAACTATGCCAGACCCAACAGCCATGCTGCAGGAGTTTGCCAAGTACCTCGATTATATCGAAGTAAAGGGTCGCAAACCCAGCGAGCAAGATGTTGACGACTTCATTGAAAAGTTCCTCAGCAACCTAAGTTATGGCTTTTCACCAGAGTATGGCGTCTACATCCAGACTGCCTTTAGGAGAGGGCCAGACGGCAAAGTCCTTTACCCAATTTCTTCCTACAAGGAAGCAGTCAAGGAAATCAAACCGCTCCTCATGGCAAGAGTTATTGAAACTCACGGACGAGTCACCGACCACACGGACCCATTCGAGTGGGACACAACTCCAATGACAGTAGAAGAATATGCCCTCTACTACGCTAAGGAACTAGGAAAGGAAGACGAGTTTCTTTCATTGAATGGAAGCGACAGAAGAAACCACAAAGCATACCAACGCGCAGTCAAGCAGGTACTCAAAATAAAATATAGAATCTCCCAGTATATGCAACGAGTCCTTCCATTTACCGCTAGAGTCACTATGCATCACCCACTAGGCGCGGTCACCTTTTCAACAGCAAGCGGACCAAACAAAAACATAACCAAGGCAACAAATGATGGCGAACCATTCACACTAAACGACGAAGACGACCTTGCTAATTTTATGAAGTCCGAGTCAGTCGACGGGTTCCCCGCAGGAAAGGATTCTTCGTTGCGCTCACTCTTTTGGACTCCGACCAATACAGGAAGAAGCCTCAAGATGGGCGTCATCAACATAAACAACCCGGCGAATCTTCCTTCGAAAAGTCTTTTATCCAGCATCAAGAAGATTCACAAAATAATGGCGTTCGATATGGGACACCCGTGTATTATCATGTTCACAGGTAATTCTTACCAAATATGGTTCGGAATGAATGAAAGAGAATACTTTACGAACTTCAGAGAGATGCAGGATTACCTCAAGGTAACATTGTTTTCCGAGGGCGACTTCAAAGAAGAAGTAGCAAGAAACAACCTTAGACCATTTTTAGACTTGAAACTAAACGCACCCGGAGAAATGGTTCGCGCCTTCTTTTCGCTACATTATCCGACAACGAATAAGCCAAACAAAGAACACACCGGTCTCGCAGCAATACCTGTGGCACCAATTGACTTGAACTCCTTTAATCCAGCAAAGGATGCGCACCCAGATAGAGTCCTTGCTAACTTCGACCAATACTCCAGTTATGTCGCAGCATTTTATGACAAAGTACAAATCGGACAAGACTACGAATCAGAAGGAGAATTAGAGTCGACTCCAACTTGCCAGCGACTGGAGAAGCGACACACAGATGCAGTCGCCCTTCGAGCCATATACAAGCCCGAAGATTACATCCAAATAGAGTACAGAAACATGGGAGCAATGCTAGAAGATGAAAAGAAAGTATACGCTCATCCGATAGCACGAGGTGTTCTCGCTGCTCTCGTTTATGACCCAAGAGGAACAAGTACGCCTCCCGGCATGACTACTCAGCGAAGCAGAAGAGGAAAAGTCGTATCCGAGAAGCCTAAGAGTTACTATGTTCTCAGTAATGGAACAGTCATCTACGACGATTATATCTGTAGAGACCTAGAGAGAGTATGTTTAGCAAATAAGATTAAACAAGCAGTACTAGTAGGTAGGATATCTATGATAGATGCTTTTGGTAATGAAGAAGGAGAAAACGAAACTCGCAACGCTCTGATTCGGACCGAAGGAATAAGCCCAATGGATGCTAGAATAATGCGATTCACCATAAATCGAGTATCTATGGTTAACTCAGAGCGTATTCCTGTGGAAATAATGATGGACCAGATGCAAGTCTTTTCTTCTAAAAGGATAGTGCCATCGACTTACTTCGAGATAACCGAGCCAGTCGGAGCCAAACTAAAAAAGCGATTCATGAACTTAGTGAAGATTCGAGCATCGGGAGCGATGATGATAGAGGGAGAAGAACGATACTTAGTCAAGTCTACTAGAACAGTCAATGCCACCATAATCGCAATGGATATCTCAGGAAAGGCATACCAAAGTAACGAAATACCGAATGTAATTATTGCTCTAGCAAAACCGTCGGGTAAATATGGAGCAGAGTATATCTCACTCGCCAAGGCACAAATCGCCCTAAAGAAAGAAGACCGAATAACCCTTAGAACGTTAGTAGAAGGCCCAGAGAAAGAAAGAGTTATTCCGGCACCAAGAGGCCTAGAAGAGGCAGGATTAGAGTTTGTGGAACCATCAGTTGTGGTCGAAGTAGCATACGACGACGTGACCCCACAAAGATATCCAAACTTAACTATGTCCTTTACGAGTCAAGGACGATTCAGAGCAACAGAATCTCGTAAAACCGCAAACAGGCTAATCAACTCAAAGATTATCGCTATCAAAGAAGACCTAGACCATAGGAAACCTTCTCACATCAATGTGCGACAAGAAGAACTAATTGAAGTATCGCAGTCCACCAGTAAGCAAGATACACTCTTGGGCGTTCTACCGAATCCATCGAGTCCTCTACCAGACTTCATCAAGCGTAACCCAGCATTCTACGGAGTCCCCGATTCATTAACATCTTATGTCGGAAGCGTACCCGGACCAGATGGATACCCAATAGGAGGAAGAAGAGTAGAGATACCTTTGCTTGACAAGAACAAGTCCCCCATGTATCTAGGAGAAAGACTCCCAGCAGAACTAGGTAAGTCCTACGACCGATATAGGAAGGGCGAGCCCGGGTTCAAGACTTTTGTTGACAAAGACTCATTGGTTAGTTCCGGGACCCCAGCCAACTTTAGAGTCACAGGACTGGGCTGGGAGTACAACACAGCAATAGACGATTCATTCGGCCAAGGACAAGACGGAAACCAAGTGATGAAGATGAATGACAAGTTGTCCCAAATCAAAAGTTATGCTGAGGTGATGGACGACACTCACTTCCAGTCTAACCAAGCGCAAGCAATCGAAGACTCAAAGGTCTTGCCTTACTCAATGAGAGAAGTCCCCGGTGATACAGAAAGCGAAGACCCCAATCGAAGAAGTTACGACAAGGATTACATAATGGCCTACACCCTCAAGGATAAGACATTGAATAGAGCATTGGGACCAGTTAAATTAGGCAAAGTAGACCAAGAGTTACTCACTCACGAAATACTCAGCAATCCTCCAGTTAAACAAGACACTTGGCAACGAAGAGTCGATTTGTACACAGAAGAGTTCAACAAGTGGGCCGCCCTCCCAGAACCAAAGGAGGGATGGGAAAACTACGCCATAGGTATGTTCGTGACATGGGAAGTTCCTCTTCTAGAAAAAGAAAGACTGCTACAAAGTGCCAGAAACGAATACGAACTAAGCGACAAAGAAGTGAGCCTAATTGACTCGCAGTACGCTGAACCACCTACGGAAAATATATTTGACTTAATCCTTTCAGACCTGTATGAGGTGCCAGACGATGATGATGAATTCGAAGAAGCAATTGTCTGAGTTACTATCGGCAATGCACTTCCCAAGAAAAGGCGAAACTCTAGGCAGCAGCAAAGTCATAGCATCGAGCGCAGTTCTAGATAATGACATTCTAAAGTACGAAGTCGTGTTCCCAAAAGGAACAAAGACCAAGCAAGTGCCCACCCTCTTGAAAAAGTTCTTTTCAATGCAAGTCGTACCTTCGCATGATAACTTAGTGGTGCGCCACCACGATTACACAGTTAAACCGAAGGCAGGGAATGTCGCTGTTGTCGGAGCAATGCACATACCACCAGTGGTGAGAGCAAACCCATCAGTCCAAGACTTTGACCAAGACTACTCAAAAATGGAGATGACAAACCCCGAAACTTACTTCCGTAAGCACGACACTGCGCCACTAAACAGCCCACAGTTTAGAGCAAAAATGTTCACCTTCGTATCAATGATGGGAGAAAACTACGGATACGGGACCGACCAGCACATATTCCACAGAAGAGCCAGCCTGATTATGCCGAAAATAAAAATCACTAAGGCAGTACCTCAAGCCAAAATGATGTATCACACTCACCCAAGGAAAGACGAACCGAGTTTGTCTTCTCCGGACGACTACCTACTCTACATGGACTTATCACACGAGCCAAGAAGTATTCGTCACTTTTACACAGTGATGGCTGACCGAATGGATTACTTTACTGTTAAGCCAAAGAAGAACAGCAAGGAAAACTACGTCAAGTTAAACGAAGACAAGATACTCAAAGAACTCACAGACGAAATGGATGACATAGAGGCTAAGTGGGACGAGAAGACACCAAAAACGGGAGACTACCAAGACGACCTGAGATTCTGTGAAAACATAACTAGAGACTTCGTTAAGTGGCTCAATAAGCGATATAGCAAATACTTCACTATTACATACAAGTGCTACTACAAGGTCAAAAAGAATCCACCCGAACCTGAGATAGAGGACCTACACTTAGGCGACGAATTACTAGAGAAGTCGCTAGACTCAATTAAGTCAAGAGACTACACTTGGACTCCGAGCGTAAAAACACGAGCACACGAAGGCTCTGCTTACTGGCACCAACTGCGATACTTGGACACACTTGGGGACTCCGCAAAAACACTAGGTATATCTCCACAAGGGTCAATGAAGAGAGCATACGATACTTACATGAATAAGGCGTTTGAAGAATCCAAGTTCTCTTACTATGACGCATTGAACATACTGAATCTGGCGCACGACATATCATCAGCAGACTCAAAAATACGGGACGGCGGCGAACTCAGCAGCAGACTAACCGACATATGTTCGTATCTAGAGTTAGATGAAACATCAACAGAAACTCTCCAATTCTTAGAAGAAGTGATACACAATGAGAACTTATTCACCGAAGAAGCCAAAACAATGTGTGGCGACTTTTACGGGCTGGCACTCCTCTCATCATATGCAATACAAGCAGTAGGAGCAATACAATCAGTAAAGGAAGGAAAGAAGGAATATAGTGTAGTAGAATACGAAGTATATAGTTCACTCAAAGAGGAAACACAGAAGCGATTCGAGGAGTTTCTTCTAGGAGAAAAGGACCATCGAGGCTACGCTATGGGAGAAAACGCCCCAGCATCAAGGGGGTTTGTTGATTCCTTTCTCAACCCACCAACAGTCATAGCAAAGCGAGCAGACTTCGAGCACGTTTTTTCACCAAAAGCATTTGCATACGACTTCGACTTAGTGAAAGAAGCACTAGATGAGTTCAATGTGGAAAAGTACGAACCAAGTAAGAACTTCTCTGTTAGAGGGCAATTGTATCTAAGATTCCCTGTAACCTCAGGCAAAGTATCAATGAGTATAGCACTAAGCACGGGCAAAGCACAGATATTCGTAACAGGAAGACCTAATCCAATGGAAGACGCACTGGACGCAGTAACCAAGATAGGAACTGCGCTTGTTCGCTATGGGCTTCCCGGAATAGACCCAGAGGAATACGATGTCAAAGCAATAGATGCAGCACAGAATCCACAGACATCTCAAGTTATCGCTATCGCTGGTCCAAGTGGAGCAGGAAAGTCAACCACAATTAGAAACCTATTGAAGTTACTACCAAACTCCAAGACTGCTCCAACCGTCACCACCAGAGCAAAAAGAAAGTCAGATAAGCCCGGTGAGCGTATTTTTATTTCAGTCGAACAGTTCAAGAAAGAAATGACACAAGATAAACTCGTAGCAGCAGAGTTACAAAAGAATGGTAACTACTACGGAAGAAGAAAGTCAGACTTCAAAGGCGCAGACTATGTTATCATAGATGTTAATCCAAGAGGCGTGAATGCAATAAAGAGAGCATACCCAAACGCATTCACTGTGTATTTAGAACCAGTAGAAGACCCGGAGTTTATCCGCAAAAGACTTCTTAGAAGAGGAGATATGTCTCCACAAGAAGCAAGAGGAAGGGCATCGATTATTCCTGCGCACATCAAAGATAGTAAGAACATAGACTTCGATGCGCGAATTAAAACCAAGCAAGGAGAGTTTTCGAAGATTGCTCTAGAGATAGAACCAATGATTCCTAAGCAGAATCCTAATCTTGGGGAAATGGTCGAGCAGATATTTCGAAGGAAGAGCGGATTAGAGTCGCAACTTCCGAAACGCGGCTCAGAGTTAGACGAAGTAACGGGATTTGACTTAAGGGAAGAAGGACTAAGCGACCTAGAGGTCATGAGAAAAGAATTGGAATTAATGGATGCTCTAGATAAGTTGTCTCCGTCGGAACGGGAAAAAGTAACCACCCCCGTTGTTCGTAAGTTTATGAGAGTCGGAGGAAAAGAAATTCTCCTAGACCAGTCAGACGAAGCAACCCCAATTGAGCAACAACAACTAGACGATTGGAACCGGTTGGAGTATCGAGAAACGCGCGAAGAAATCAATAGAGGATATTATACTAGACTAAGAGAAGAAGAGTTAGAAGGCCGTGCCCAACTAACCTATGTAGAAAAGAAAATTCCTTCGAGAATCCCCTTTAGAAGACCGAAAACGAAAGAGGTTCGAGTCCCGATGAGAAAATTCGCAGACGAAAGAATCGCATTCACCTCAGAGTTAGAATCCAGTCCGGTAATCAGGCTACTGAACGAAAGGGGTGACCCCCGGGATATGTATGAACAGTTAATACACAAGAGTATCCGATTCGCTTCCGCTCAAATCAATGAAGGTGAGATGCCAACGACTTTGCTAATTGGTGAAATACCTGACGAAGTTAAAGAGAATCTAAAGTCAACTATTCTAGACTTAGATGCAAAGTTAGTAGATATTAAAGAGAATCATTTCAATGCAATAATGAAAAGAAAGTATGCAGACAAGGCCGATTGGGAAGAATATACTGCAAGAGACTCTTACCTTAGAGGATATAAGCATGAACAGTCTGTAAAAGGAGAAATACCCACGATGGTAGAAAGCATTCTTTATGACCTCTACGATATGGCATTTATGGCTCAACTACAATCAACCACTGACCACGAGTTCACCCATAGAGCAGATATCTCATCATATCTACTAGGAACAGACTACTCGCAGTATGATGAAGAGGGCAATATAATTACACCCTATGATATAGAACAGTATGGTGAAGATGAATACACCACAAGAGTGTCCGAATCTACCCCGCAAGTAATACAGTCACAATACCCCTATGTGGGCATAGAAATATACCCTACTAACCCCGGATATTATATCGGATTAATATGGATTAACCGCAAACTCGATTACACAACTTATAGAGAAATCGTAGCAAAGGGCTTAGAAGAAGCAGAGGCACTAGAAAAATGGAACAAAGATAGCCACGGTAAATTTAATGAATATTATCCGACCTTCGAGTCTCTGCTATTTGCCCTAGTGAGGGCCCCAAACCATTACACGGCTAAGAAACTAATAAAAGAGGACTTTAGTAAAACCGCTGCAGGGAAGGACGGAGTGATTTATTTCAACCCCTCCAAGAAACCCAAAGCCGTTCGTATCGAAGAGTCGCCTAACAAAGAAAAGAAACTAGTTGCTTACTTCTACGACAAAGACGGCAAGAAGTTCCGAACAGTACACTTTGGGGCAAGAGGAATGAGTGACTACACTCAACACAAAGACCCGAAGCGAATGAAGCGCTATCTTGCTCGACACGGAGGAATGGGAGAGAACTGGAAAGACCCAATGACTGCTGGAGCACTCTCAAGATGGATTCTATGGGGCAAACCAAGCCTCCGTGAATCGTTTAATGATTACAAAAATCGATTTAAGTTGGAAGGAGTTATGGCAGTCACCAACACCCGAATGAATCCTCACCATTGCCCTATAGAAGTCGAAGCACGTAGAGCAGCAGCCGACCCATCATTCAAACACCATGAATGGTATATCGAACACCATCTTGAGTATGTAATGGCTATCGCTAAGGCGATTGTTAATAGTGATGAAGAAGAAGACCAACAGTTAATCCACGACATGGTATGGATGCATGACTATCCTAAGATGCTAGGGGATAACGATAACTTTGAACTTGTTAGAGAGTTAGTGTCTAAGCACAGAAGTGAGCGATATACCGACCGACTAATGAATCAATTGCGCTGGATGGAAGAAATAAAATCACTCGATTGGAGTGGGAGAACAACCACCATTGCGGCCGTAATGTCTACAGCAGACGCACTCGCTCACTACTACGGTCCATTCTGGCAAATATACATGGATGAGAACCCCGACACACCAATAGAAGAACTGAAACAAAGCAACGCCAAGAAACTTGAGAAAGATAAGCGCAAGTTAAGAGCAGGGCCAATGGAAGACGGCCTCGACTCAGTCAAGTTCCAATACAAAGGTCGCAAGGTTCGTGTCGTAGGGAACGAACACATCGCTGAGTTAATTGCACGAAAGAACCCAATGGCTCCCGGCTACCAATCATACGGGTGGACTACCCAAGACTGGCGCTCAATTAAAGTCAACAACAAGGGTGACATAGACTACTCTGAAAAGTGCGGAGCAGAAGGAACCAAAACTCCAAGCGGGTCACCAAGGCTATGCTTGCCCGCTGCAGTAGTCAAGTCACTGATACGAACTGAATCAGGAAAGGAAGTTATCCGCAAGCAAGCACGAAAGAAAGCACGAGCCAAGAAAGGCGAACGAGTTCCGTGGCATCCACGAATCAAGAAGATATGGAAGCGCATTGAAGATAAGACAGTCAAGGATAAGCCCAACCCACCCTCATTTATCTCAGCGAGAGACCCACAGAAGTGGTCCGACCGTTACGACAAAATAATCAAAATGAGCGGAGACCAGTTGATGGAGTTAGCAGAGAAACAAGCCTCAGAAAAAGGGTTAAGTATCGAACTAACGGTCGAAAATAGAGAGTACAAAGAAAACCCAAGACAACTTAAACTGCCACCAAAGCAACAGAAAATGTACAAAGAATACATTGAGTCTATTAAGCGAGCGACAATAACCCTTAGTCGAGGAAATAAACTAATCGATACACTTCGCTTCACGATACTTACTCAATCCCCCAAGGAACTAGTAGATTATCTAACTAATCGAAAAGTATGGAGAAAAGAAAGAAACGGTAAGAGTTTACCCCAAATAGGGTCCGTTCGCACACAGTACGTGAGCAACAAGAGCCAACGAATGTTCAGAGTAAGCGAAATACCAATGGTCGCTACACTTCAGAACAATAAACGCTTCCCATTTGCAGTAGCCGGAGGCGGAGGATACCAGATGTCTGAAGGTCAGACCAGTAAGGGATACTATGGAATAATCAAAACATACCAAGCAGGATTCTTGGAAGCAAACAATATGGAGCAGTATGGTGAGGGCGCAAGTCCGATGCGCTCAGACCTGTACCAATCTTATGGATGGTTGACCGCCTTTTCTTACAAAGATAACTACCCATACCCAAGTAAGGCAGCAGAATACTACCTTAATGTTGCAGGCAAGAGCAAATTAGCCAACAAAGACGCAGACTACTGGAATGTCTATCGCCCAGTGTATTCAAGAAAAATGACTGGGGCAGCATACCGAGCAGGCGTAAAGAAGATGCTGGAAACAATAAGCAATCCACCATATGCGGCACGCCCGTCTCCTACTCATGGTAAAGGGCTTTTTGCTACCGACGACATAAGTGAGGGAGTCACTCTCTTGGATATGGAAAACATGCGGTATCTAAATCACTCAAGTAGCCCTAACATTGTCTTCCAATGGTCTGACGACGAGTTGATGACAGGGGTAACATCGAAGAAAATTAGAAAGGGCGAAGAGATTGTCGGAGACTATCAGCAATTAGCAAAACTAACCGGGCACCCCGCAGCAGACAAAGATGTGCCTCCGGAAACTCTGTTCAATCCACCAGAATGGAGACACGGTGAGTTCGCTGAGGAAGACCCATTCGAAGAGTACTTCTGAAATACCCGAAGAAAGGTACACACTACATGGCGAAACTAACTGGTCGTTTTCTCGACGCAATTAAGAATCGCCACACCACTGTTTTAGGTATGACTCGCTCGGGAAAGACCTTTTTCACAGGACACGTACTTGAGCAACTACAAGACGACGGAGTTCACACTATTTTCGTTGACCCAAAACACGACAGGGACTATGAAAAACTAGGAGTCGTTTGCTACGATGCTATCGAGGTCTATGCCAAATTAATGAAGAAGTGCCCACGCATTGTATTTAGAACTCCAGCAGCAGCCGAAGAAAGAATAGCAGAACTAGACAAGTTAGTAGAACTTGTATTCCAATTACAACGGAGCGATGGGTTCAGACGAATCAGAAGAGTCATCGCCATAGACGAACTACAACTGTATGTCAAGAAGGGCGGAAGTAGAGCAGTAGAAACAATCTGGACGGTGGGAGCAGGTATAGGAATCGTAGGTATGGCACTTACCCAAAGAATGCAATTACTAAACGATACAGTATATACACAGAGTGAGAATAAAGTCATATTCAAGATAGACGATAGACCAGACTATCTAAAGAGTAAAAATCTAGAGCACTACCCCAGAGATTACTTCTTCGATGACATGAACAAGTATTGGTTTTACTACACAGTCGGAGGAGGAGCGTGGAAGAAACACGAACCTATTCCAATCAACAAGCCTAAGAAAGCGAGCCGCTTGCATATGAAACGATGGTAGTCATAATCACCGTGGTTGATGCGGCAATTGCAGAAACATCTGTGGCCTTTGCGAAGATGTTGAAGACTTCATTAGACTACCGAAAAATAGAGTCTCACTCGTTCTTCGCATCACAGCCCCAAACAATCCTAGACTTATCCACAGGCGAGGCAGCCAACTCCGATTTATCTAAGGAGATGCACCAAGAAGAATCAACTTACCACATAGACATACGCTCAATAGATACCGAAGAGTTAGGGTCTTCTATCGCATCTCAAGACTTCTTAATTGCAGACACCAAAGAAGCAACCAGCCGAGAACTCAATGAAAGCGTAGTAAATAATCTATCTAGGTTCGCTGAAGCAAAAGAAATACCAATAACTCACCTAAGTATGTACCCATCAATATATGCAAGGTTAGTACTAAGAGTACCAACGATAACAATAATCCTCAACGAGGATAGCGTGGACTTGTACCGCTCTGCGGCTGACGAGTTGGCTGAGACGGTTGAGCAGACCGCTCCCCGTAGAACTGACTAGGGTTGTTTTTCAAAGTCCAAGCCAAGAAGTCGAGGGCAGCATTAACTGCATGAGAACGGTCCTTGAATACTCTACGATTAATCATTTCATCAATTAAATCGTAAATAGGACGGTCTAAGGTAACAGATACAGGTACCTTACGAGATAAGTCTCGCTCCACCTGTCTGCGGCTCAAAGACTCCCACCCATGTACCTCGGAGTATCTTCTGAGTTAAGACTATTCTGTATGACACCAACATATACGCCAACGACTCCTTTATACCATAGACATCACTCAGGCTGCTTGAGTACTATGCCATTGTCTGAGGTTGTAATCTTGAATCCCCGCAGACCTGCTAAGAGACGAGCCGCCAAAGGTAAGGCTGCGAGTCGCAAGAAAACAAGCAGACGCAAAGCAAGTACTCGCTCTAAATCTGGAGGCAAAACTATGGCTAGAAGAAAAACAACTACCAAGAGAAGAAAGACTGCGGCTCGTAAATCTACGTCCCGTCGCCGTGCACCTGCACGAAGAAGAACCACCCGTCGTAAGACGACCAAGAGAAGAAAGGCTGCGCCTAAGCGCAAAACCACTTCCCGACGTCGACGCACTACTCGACGCAAGTCACCTGCAAAGCGCAGAAAGACTACGCGCCGAAGAACGACTCGACGCAAGTCACCTGCAAAGCGCAGAAAGACTACGCGCCGAAGAAAGTCACCTGCAAAGCGCAGAAAGACTACTCGACGCAAGACTACTCGCAGAAGAAAGTCCCCTGCAAAGCGCAGAAAGACTACTCGCAGAAGAACCGCTCGACGCAGACCTGTTCGCAGAGCATCCGCAAAGCGAAGAAGAGTCTCCCGACGCAAGACTGTGTCCCGACGCAGAAGTGCTAAAGTCAGAGGACTCAAAGGATACAAGAACTTCATGGGCAAGGTCCTCGACCTCCCAATGATGCTCGGTATTGCTGCTGGTTTCGCACTCCCTACCCTCGGTGGTATGGTTTACGACAGAGTCATGAACATGGTCCCCGGAGTCCCAAGTGTTCTCCAATCAGGATACGTTAAGACTGCTGCACTCGCTGCTACATCCGCTGGTCTAATCTACGCTGCTTCCCGTTACAGCAGCATGGTTTCAACCAACTTTGCTCTAACCGCTGCAACTGTCTCGACCTTCTTGTTCGTGGCTAGCGCAGTCAAGCAAAGTGGCGTACTAAACTCGGTCCCATACGTGAGCACCGCTCTCGACTTGGTCCCATCCTCCCTCAGCGGTGGCTACCTCGGTGGCTACAGCGGCGGATACCTAGGCTACCTAGGTAACGCTCACGCTGACACCGGCATGGGTATGGAACTCTACGGCGACGCACCAGCAGAGCAACTCTTCGGAACCTCTGTCGGCGCTGGTCCTCAAGTTAACATCTTTTGAAGTTAACACGAGTTAAGCACATTCAAAGAACCATCTCACTGAGATGTCCGGGCGTGGTGACACGCTGACAACAAGCGTTCTCGCTTGACCCCTGCAGAGAGGGTCGAGCGAGAAACACTTTGACCCCATCGGGGTCTCCTTCGGGGGACTCGGGTGGGGTCTTTTTTATTTACCAGATTAAAGAAAGACTACTTGCCCGGGTCCTCCGGGTCGGTAGGTGCCCGGGTCAGCAAGGGGTTGCTGGTTTCTCCTATCGGCCCACCTATTCTTCTAGGGCTTCCCGCCGAATCGCTCTGTATATGTCGGACAGTAACCAAAGAATTACTTCCACAACAACAAGTATACCAATAGACAAAACTATCCAATATGCAAAGTCTACAATAGGGCTATCCATAGTATAACCTCAGAGTTGCCTACGGTTACCCAACATATCATCACGGTCTCGTTGCTTAATGTAAGCATCAATACCACGAACATCTACAAGCGTTCCATTGAGTCTCTTAAGGATAGTACTACGAATAAACTGAACGGGCTTGATACCTTCGGCTTCCGCCTCTTGTAAAATATGTATCCAATCCTTTAGGTCGAACCTAACAGTGATTTGCTTAGAAGGTGTCTTGCCCATGCTACTCGGAGGTTAACCACCAATAAAAAAGATTCGCTGGAGATTCAAGCGAATCAACTCCTTCATATACTACGCTATAATGGGAAGGAATGCGAACGACCCAATGAGGAAGTAAGCAACAAAAAACACAGGAGTGAAAAAATATGGAACTACGACCATACTACGATAGACCGACTGGACAGATTAAATCTTATCTGTCCCTTATTGAAAGCAAAATCGCCTCGAACTTCCCCCACTGGGGTCGCGGTTCGCAAGGCGTCTGGCCAAAGGGCGACTACGGAAAGGGTATCCTCCGTGCTGACCAGTTCTCAATTTTGGGAACATTCGGCCAGTGGTTGATTCCATCTTCGGGTTCAACTGGTAACGCAAACAGCGTGAGTGTAGACTCATTCGGCTGGGCAAGCAAGACACTTTCGTTCAAGAGCCTAGAAGAATTTTTTTACTTGATTATGGGAATTCAATACCCCGTTACGCCTTTGCTCATCACTGAACACCAGTGGCAAATCAGCGGTATCGAAACACCGGTCCTAGACCAGCAAATCTTCGAAGTTCTCGAAGAACCATTTGTCTGGTACGAAAGCCCAATCGTTATCGAACCTGAAAAGAACATCGTCTGCAACCACCGTGTCGTTGGCGGCGCTGCAACCTTCGGAAACTCTACTATCTCTGGCGCAGAGAAGTGGAGAGTCATCGGTTCAGTTGTTGGACAACACCACGAGTTGATTCAACTCACCCAAAACATTGGAGAGTTGAGTTAAGGCCCCACGGGGACTTAACAGGATATATGGAGGTGACAAAGTATGGTATCTCTCGGAGGACTAGACGTCGCATTCGGTTCGTCCCTTCAACTCGTTCGTACAAACGTGCTAGTTGTTGAGACTGACGGAACCACCACCAAGGCTATGGCAGAGCAAGTGCACTCAGTTGCATCTCGCAAATACCCGTCCGCACTAAGACCTGACTTTACTGCATTCATCGCTGATGGCGCAGTAACCGAAGGCTACGCGACAGTATTAACTGACCAAGTCGAAGGCAACATCTTGAAAGACATTACCGCAGTCCCAATGGCTGGCTCTCAGTACGACGCTACTGACGCTAACAACCGTGGAATGGTTTGGGAAGGAATCCTAAACGTCGGTATGGCTCAAATCAACGCAAACGACACCATGACCGCAGACGACTTGTTCACGGACGCTTCGCCTGCTGGAATTGAGACTGACGAAATGCAAGGTTTCCCACACTTGCTACAGGCTCAACTCATGGCTGCCCAGTTCGCATCGGACCTTACCACACTCGCTGGTAACCACGGTGTTAGAACTCTTAGCCTAGCACCACTCTTGACCGACTCCGCCATTGGTGGAGGAACTGTTGTCTCGACTGGTGTAGACGCTATCACCGAGTCCAGCACTGCTGCTGAACTCAACGATGGCCTCGCAGGTGCGGCTGCTATCGTTAGCATCTTGGCTATCGGCAGAATCGCTTGATTCGGTAAACGACCAATTCAAAGAACCATCTCTCTGAGATGACCACCGTGGCGACACGGCGAGAAAAGACGGCTCCACACCGCCCCTGCAGAGAGGGCGGCGAGGAGTGACAGTTATGCCGGGACATTCGGGGCTTCGGCCCCGGGTGTCCCTCTTTTTTATTCAATTATTTCTTATACGGGATGAAACCCACAAGAACCATGAAGTTTCTTCCTTGTCACATATCGAGTGAGCAGATGCTTAGCGAAGAAGCGTGTAAAGCCTTGATACAACAATACGATTCCAAGGCTCTTCCAGCAGGAATTACAACTAAAGGACTAAAGAATCCTATAGTAAGGAAAGCATTCTCTAGAAGTGTATCTCTAAAGGATAACATAGAGATTAATGACTGCATAACGGAGTGCTACCTCACCAACAACAAGTACTGGAACTACGAAGTCCTTGGTCGCCCAGAGATTAAGTTTCTCAAATACAATACTGGTGGCCATTACGACTGGCACATAGACATAGGTTCTCACAGACACAACAACAGAAAGTTAGCATTCGTCATCCCACTATCGAATCCGGAAGACTATGAAGGAGGAGAACTCATCATTAAGACAAGTTCTAGAGAGTCAAGCATCCCCCTTGAGCAAGGCAAGATTATACTATTTCCTGCATTCTTGTTGCATAAAGTAACTCCTGTCACCCAAGGTAAGCGATATGTGATTGCTGGGTGGCTAAATGGAAAGGAACACTTTTCTTAATGAAAGCGGTTATATGCTGCGGCGTCATCGGCATGACTAGAGCAGAACGCTCGCACCCAAGAAAGACATAAGGTGATTAGAATGGCAAACGCAAACCAAGGATATAGAAGCGGAAACGCTTTCGGACGACTAGCAGACATAGGAAATGAAGCAATCTACTCTCAAGGTATCAAACTTGAGCCCGGATACCTCATTCGACTCAGAAGCAGAATGCACTTGGTTACCGCCGTGGAACCCATCTCGATTGACTGCTTTTTCACTGACACAGTTAACGTGGGTAACGCATCGGCAGCCACTCTAAACGGCACAGACGCAACTCCTCTTATGCAGTACGGTGGACAATCCATTCAAGCATACTACGACATTACTGACTCCGATGCTGCGGCTAACCTCAAAGGAAACATTCTCAAGCCAGACTTCGACTCTGGACACATCACCTTTGACGACCTCGAACCATTCAAAGGAAACTTGTACCAAATCTGCCCAACTCTCCCACTACAACCTAAGTTCATGGTCGGAGACACCGGAGACTGGCACAGCCTCTCTGACGACTCCCCTAACGAAGGCGGTACACCTATCGGCTTCAAGGGAGACGGAACAGTGGCTAACCTCTTCAAGATGGGAACTGTTTCAGGTAAACTCATGGTAAAGCACCCTGCTGGTGTACCTAAGTTCACACTTGACGAGGCTCCCGAAGGTTCCTCTGGCACTGCAAGAACCGAGGGCAAAATCGAAGGAGTCAACGGATTCATCGACGGAAGCCTTTCGTCTCAAGAAGCACCTAACTGGGACTACTGCCTTTTCGTTGAACACGGCGAAAACAACCTTCCTTCCCTAAGACTGGTTAACGACAGCGACGAATACCTCCTTGATGGACGCGTTAGATTCATCGGCTGGAAATACAGAATTCTCGAACTAACTCCTGAACAAGTTAACTTGTTCAAGGCTCGTTCCGGTGGAAGACTACGATTCAAAATCATCAACACTACGGGACTTCCGGTCGAGGGCTCAATGCTAGCAGACTACTTCCCGAAGTGATTCGGGAGGTGGCTAAGTGAGCAGAAGACAGCAGAAACCGTATCACGACGACGATAGGTACATGCCTATCGTCGACTACTCTACGCCTCGTCGTGGAGAGGACCTAACGAGTCCAAATGCTAACAGACAAAGCAACGCAAGTCAGCCAGCAGATACGGTAATAGTCCCCTCAACGCCAACTCACACGACAACAAGAGTGATTGAAGACTCTCTTTTTATCACTGAGCGAATGGGACCAGTAACGATAAACTCCGGTGAATCCATCGATGTTCTTTCTCTAACCTCAGAAGCAGGAGACATCGTCTCTATAGAAGTAGTAACAGACAATCCTTACACGGGTGTGTACCTCGAAATGGACGACTACAAGAACCGAGAAGGCTCAGGAGTCACTGCGGCGGAACTGATTATGAAAAACAAAATCACTCCAAGCAACCGAGAGTTTTACGCAGAAGACATGAGAGAAGACGGAACCTTTGTCGTAAAGTATTCTCCAAGTGACCCTGACCCATACACTGACAGAATAAAAATCCAAGTAAGGAATGATGTCGGCAAGCCACCTATCCCTTATTCACATAACACGACTCAACGACTGAAACTTAGGGGCAACCTACCGGCTCCCGTAACTCTATCGCATACAGCAGGGTCTTACATCAGTCACCCCAACTTTGCATCAATCACTATTGCCGAGATGAGCGTCTTACTGAACAAACTGGGGAAACATGGGTACTTCAACACGATAAGAAACCTATCAGTGGCAGAAGACCCAACTATTCGAACCGGAGCATACACTCCGTATATGAACGGACTGGCAAAAGCCAAATTCACCACAATGTCCGGCTCAGAAGTCGCAGGAATGAGAATAGTCTCCGCTGAACCCGGAGTCAAGGTTTCAACCACAACAGGAGTACCAGCACCAAACTCAGTAACTTGGCCCGGACAGTTTGTTAGCGGAACCTACACGCCGTCCCAGCAACAATTCATCATCTACAAAAGCAACTCCGAAGATGAAACAGAAGCAGGATTGCTTCACCCAAGCGGACCAACTGAACCACTCAGTAAAGGAGACACAATTTTTGTCAAAGTAGGAGACACCATTTACTTCCCGGGAACAATCCCACAAGATGAATCTAATGCATTCTACGACGCAGGAACCTCTCAATACAAAACAGACGGAAGTTATGTGGCTAACACTGATGGAGCATATATCTTCACAGTATCGCCCGGCTTACCTTTCAAGTTACCAAAGGTCGATATGCCACTAGCAGACTCCGCTCTCGCTGGAACTAACTTTGATGGAGTGGGCACAATAACTCACCCCGGTTCGGTAGCAAGTCAAGGCCCAATGTTGATTCACGAAATAGTGGTAAGAAGAAAGAGAAGACTAACTCAACTGTTGTGATACTATGAGCAGAAGACAGCAGAAGCCATATCACGACGACGATAGGTACATGCCTATTGTTGACTACTCCACACCACGAAGAGGTGAGGATTTGACTAGCCCCAATGCAGGGCAACCAGCAGATACTGTGATTATTCCCTCTACTCCAATACATACTACTACGAGAGTAATAGAAGATAGCGTATTCATTACTGAAAGGATTGGCCCAGTCACTTTGGGCCCCGGAGAGACTATCGATATGCTTTCTCTAACCTCAGAAGCAGGAGACATCGTCTCTATAGAAGTGGTAACAGACAACCCTTACACGGGTGTCTACCTTGAAATGGACGACTACAAGAACAGAGAAGGTACAGGAGTTACTGCTGCGGAACTAATTATGAAAAACAAAATCACTCCAAGCAACCGAGAGTTTTACGCAGAAGACATGAGAGAAGACGGGACCTTTGTCGTAAAGTATTCTCCAAGTGACCCTGACCCGTACACTGATAGAATTAAGATTCAAATCAGAAACGACCTCAAACTCAGCGAAATTCCATACGGACACAATCCCAACCAGAAACTCAAGATGCGGGGCGGGCTACCAACTCCCCTACACTTGGGTCACGTCGCTGGATGGTACTTGACTCACCCAAACATAGCGATAACAAGAGCCGCAGATACTCATACTATGCTAAAACAATTAGGTAAAGACCAATACTCTAATCCAATAAAGAACATAGAAGCAATAGAGAACCCTAGTACTAGAGTAGGAGCATATCATCCATATATGAATATGGCTGGACGCCACGGACCTCTGGTTCCCCTTTTCCAGTACACAGCAGGAATGAGATTAGTTAGTGGTGAGCCGGGAGAAAAGGTGCTCGGTACATCTGGTATACCGGCAATCAACTCTGTTCCATGGCCGGGTAAGGTAGTGAATGGGACCTTTGTGTACTCCGAGCAACAGTTTGTGCTATACAAAGACGCCACAGAAAATGTGACCACAAGTGTAGTGGAACCAGAAGTAATGCTTGACCGGTTAGATGCATCAACGTATCCCGCAGGAGCCGGAATTCCTCTAGTTGTTAAACACGAAGATACTCTTTATTACTTAGGAGTATCAAGTCGTACTACCTACTACTACGATGCAGGAACATCTGCATTCAGAGCAAACTCGGAATCATTGCACGGCTTTGATACCGGGGATGGAGCAATAGTCTTCACGGTGTCTCCCGGCTTACCATTCAAGTTACCAAAGGTCGATATTGTGCTAGCAGAAGATACTTCCACTCCACCCTATGGTAAGAACTACGACGGGGTATTCGAGGCGGAAATAACTCAAGATAGAGCCCATATGCTTATACACGAAGTAGTAGTCAGAAGAAAGAGAACCAAGACCCAATTGTTGTGATATTATGCCTTATAAGAATCCTTTACTAGCCTTTGCAGACCGCTCCCCTATGCTGGGTTTCTTCGGAGTACCCGTTGCCATCTACTACGGTAGCGTACTCGTATCCGCCATGATACGAAAAGGAAAGACGGGTAGTTACATCGCAGGTAACCCATTTGCCCCAGAGGACGCAGAAGGAGCACTGGCAGGACTAGGAGCACTAACAGAAGGAGGCTCTCCCTCAGATATGCTGTTTAGAGCAACCGCTAGCACCGCACCTACTAAGAGAGGGACCGCAGTAGGAGATGAAATCCAATCTAGACCACAAGGCGGACACATCCGATACGATAGAAACTACCACGATTCAGTCTTTATGCCTAACCTAAACTACGAAGACAACAATCCAAGCGCTGTTCACCAAAGTTACGGAAACAAAGTGACAGACTCATATGTATTTGCAGGAATCAGTGGAATGAATAAACTAAGGTGATACTGTGTTCCAAGAAAACTCTCTAACCCTTTCAGCCGCAACCGCAGGAGGTGCAGCAGTGGCAGCAGCCATGAGGTACTCATCCCTAGGCTACGCTAAGGACTACAAGAGCATCTTGATGCACGCCGCACTAGGTGGAGCAGCAGGTCTTGCCATTTCGGTCGGAGTACTGAAATCACAAGAATACGTCAAAGCATCAGGTGAAGCAAACTGGGCACTGATAGGCGGAGCGACTGGATTTGGAGCAAGCATGCTATACGGATTAGTGTACAAAAACTACCTAAAGCGACAATCTACCACTTCCACAGCACTGATAAAGCAGAGCGTTATGTGGATGACAGCAGCAGGCGCACTAGGCACCGCACTAACATACGTACAAAAGAAATACTAGGTGAATTAAATGGACCCATACTACAAACATCAACACACATTCGGACCAGTAACCAATGGACTAAACAACAAAGGACAGCAACTCTTTGGGCACTCAAGAAGCCTCGGAGCAGTAACAGGTTCTTCATTGAGCCTAGGAGCCGTTGCAGGAGCAGGAATCATCGCTCTCTATGTCGTACCAACAGTTGTTCAAGTTCTCGTTCAAAACAAAGTACTAGGATTCGAAAACAGACTTAGTACCAAGAAGATGAGCGGTCGAGCAGCAGCGCTCGGAGCAGTAATGGGCGCACCATTGGCCCTCATCATAGGTGGCGGTCTAGCAACACAGGGATGATTAAATGTTCAAAGAGTACGTAAAGTTCACCAAAGACAGACCACTAACTGGCGCAGTCATTGGAATTTCTCTTTACTACGCTAGTCAAAAAATCTACATGGCGCTAACTAAAGACAAAGACCAATTCTGGGGAAATACGTTTGAAGGAATCGGAGCAAGCACCTCGACTACTTCTTCCACTTCTTCAAGTCACAGCATGATGGATAGAAAAATCTCGGGAGACCTAATGGCTCACCCTACTGCTCTCTATGGCATTGGTAGCGGACTAGGTCACTGCAACTGCGCAGTTCCTACCTGTCCATCCTGTGCAACTAAGGGACTTGCAGGAGGAATGAGCACAACGACTTCTACTTCCTCGGCTCACGCCCACAAGAGAAACTCGAACTACGGAGAAGACACATACAAGTCTCCTCTAACTCTCATGGGCGTACCTTCTCACCTCAAGCGACGAGTAGGTAATGCAGAAGAAACTGAGTCTTACCAAACTAACAACCCAGTAGTGGCCGAGGTCGAAACAGTCGAGTCTGCACTGGGGTGGCTGTGATGGGAGTAGATGGCTTGGTCTTAGCCCCAGTGGTGCTGTTTCTTCTTGTTTACAATTTTTCCAATGTGATTTCCGGTAAGGACAACAGAGAAGATATTAACAAACTACAGAATCACACCCACGCTGCTGACGGCTCCATTAACGGTATCAGGGGATGGTATTGATGGCAGAACAAGGCGTGAACGGTACTGCGGTTATAATAGTGTTATGCTTGATTGGGTATGAAATAATATGGGCAATGAGCCCCAAACTTAAAGCCAGTAGGGATTATCTGAAAAGCATCGACAAAAAGATGCACACCCACGCTGCTGACGGCTCCATTAACGGTATCAGGGGATGGTATTGATGGAATCCGGCTGGCAAACCTTCTTTTTAGGCTATACACTTTTTATGTTGTACATGCAAAATCATGTAGTTCGCGATAACAAATCAAGGGTGGAGAAGTTAGACGTCCACACCCACGCTGCTGACGGCTCCATTAACGGTATCAGTGGGTGGTACTGATGAAGAGAGGCAACAGTAACTTGGCGGCCAAGCGCCCACGCTACCACCCTGTTATTGCATGGGAGAATCAAAACCTCACTAACGACTTTGTTGACATCAACAGAGTAGCGCTAGATGACCGCTACGGAAAGGTAGGCGCACCACTAAGCAAGAGAAGAAACGGTAGCGGACCCACAGATGGTAAAACACCCGGGTTGTTTGGTATAGGATTCCCGGGACGCGATTATGAAAGTAACATGAGTGCGTTTGCTACAGGAGCAATAACCGCATCAGCAATATACGCTATCGCAGATTGGAACATAAGCAAAGGGTACAAACTGTCAGGGTGGAAAAGAAGGGTCGTTCGCTCACCCGTAACATTTGGTTTAGGCGTTATTGCTTTCTTTATGATAGCACCTAAGAACTAGGTATTGGTTCGTCAAGTTCAATGTGGTTAGAACCACACTCTAAGCAAATAATAACACGGCCTACCGGCACGTCGTTAACTATTACATCATTGCTACTACAAAAGTAGCAACGCATATCTTAACCTCACTCGTCGTTGAGGTTGCTAGCAAGCAACATCACGGAGTTAAGAAGTGCGGTTGTGCCTTCTTGAAGTTCGTGGTTGTTCACTTGTTGCTGAAACGAAACTTGTTGTCCAGCGATTTCAATGGTAATGCTTACGTTTGTTGTTTTGTCTTCTCTCATGTTGTTCACCTGATTTAGGTCCGTTAGGACAATCTATAAGGAGTTTCATCCCCTTCTTATAGATTACTTAATCGGTCTTCTTGAACTTGGGTAACTTGCGCTCTTCTTTACTTGGCTTCCACTCGACTTTGCTGGTGCCATCTCGACTTTTCTGCGTTTCAATCTTGCGCTTTGCTCGATGACCCCGACCGAACAACTCTGTGTCCCGAGAGTACTTTGCTTTGCTACCACGAAGACCAACGGCTTCTTCATTGGACCACTTGATTGCGTGTTCTTGGTGTTCACTCTGGTCCAACTTGCGGCGGAACCCAAACACTTCATCCCAAGGTTCTCCCAAGCAGACGTTGTTAGCAACTACATGCTTAAACGAGCAACTCATGCACTTAACAGAAATTAAATGGTTCCATATCTGAGTATCTCCCCGAGTAGAAGACTTCTTGCCTTCTACTCCACCCACTGTGTGGAAGATTCGAGTGTCTCGGTGTCCGCACTGAGGGCAAGCAATAGGTTCACCGGTCTTATCATCAACGACCATCTCACCTTCAAGGTCTACTTTGTGGTCAGCGATGTCTCTACAGATAGGACATTCTCTACGCTTATTCCATTCATTCGCCGTTATCCTCTCGTCCAATTGAAGCCACCTCCATAACCATCTCTTGCATAGAGTCAAACATAATATTCAAATCAAGAGTTCTAACTAAGTATAGTATAGCCTTAGGGTTACCATCATACTTAACAGCCATAAATCCCTCAGAGTTAGCCCCAGCAAATACAACATCTTCTATGCCTTCTTCCTTTAGTTCAGTCAGAAAGGCATCTATCTTAGCAAGTAGACTGTCATTAACCATCTAGGGCAGCCTCCTTTAGTTGTGAGGCTAAGTTCTTGAGGGCCGCGATGGTTTTTTCGTCTTCAAAGTCGTAAGCAACTTGAGTATTAACGGCCTTCTTTATCTCAACGGCATGCAAAATGGTTTTATCCATCCAAATAGAGTATCTTTTCTCGACCAAGTGCGAGAACTTCGTTTGCTTAATGACCCAGCATTTGTGACAAATGACCCGAGGCTCAATAACCATCTCGTACTTGTCTACTTCATCGACATCTTCCCAACCCTTCGAAGCATGAGAGTCAGAGGTCCCAACAATGACTTCTTCTGTGTATATTTCATACTCTGCTGGCTCTAAAACGTGGCTTCTGGTCTTACAGTCGCAATCAACGCATCTACTGTATGGGGCACTGACATCATCACGAGTAACTGTTCGCATAACCAGTAAGACTTTACTCGCATCTATAACCTTCATCCTTCGGTAGAGTCAAATACGCAAGTATAGTGCAATACCCATGGCAGGCCACTCAAATCCGACCGAGACCCTTCCAACTGTCACAGTTAGAGAACTCGGAAATCAGCCAAAACTCCTAAGCGGAGTTAGAAGCGGCATAAACGATGTCGCCCTTTTGGTTAGTGATGGAGGACGACCTTCGTTCCCCGTCTCAGACTTCAAGACATTTGTCGTAACGAGCACCGCGACCTCACTAGACCAACTATACACTAGCAAATTAGACCCTGTTCTAAGAAGAGGAATACAAATCTCAGCACCCTCAACGAACACTAAAAATGTCGTCATAGGTGGAGCAGATGTAGCAGCAAGCGCAACCGTTGCCAATATCAATGGTATGCCCCTAGCGCCCGGAGCAAGTATATTCCTTGAAGTCACTAGGCTGTCCGAGATTTATGTTGACACAGAATCCGGTACTCAACACTTACACTGGATTGGATACTGAGGTGACTAAATGGGATATATGACAGCAGCACCAAGTACTAGCGAAACTCCCACTAAGGCAGAAGACGCAGATGGTAACACCAAGGTCCAAGTGGAAGAATCATCAGATGAAAACAAAATTCGTTTTGATACCGCAGGTTCGGAAAGAATGATTATCGATGAAAACGGAAAAGTGGGCATTGGAACCTCTTCTCCTGCATCAGCAGTCGAAGTTCAAGGAGGGCTAACCACTACGGGTTCAGTATTGACTCTTTCAACAAAAGAAACAACAGTCATAGCAAACGATGTTCTTGGGCGAATCAACTTTCAAGCACCATTAGAGGCAAGTGGAACAGATGCTATTTTGCCGGGTGCATCTATTCATGCTTTGGCTACCGACACTTTTGCCGCCGACAATAACGAAACCGCGATAGTGTTATCCACTGCGTCAAGTGATGCAGAAGGCACAGCAGGTGGTGGGTTAAATGAAAGAATGCGTATAACATCTGCTGGAAATGTAGGTATTGGAACCAGTAGTCCTGACTTCCCTTTACATATTGTTGATGGTACGACAATTTCTTCTTATACCGATTTAGCAAATGCTGCTGCAACCATAGAGTCCACTTCCGACGGAGTTCCCTATGGGCCAGTATTGAAACTATACAGGAACTCCCCTTCTGCAGAAAGTGGTAACTATGTCGGTATGATTAGGTTCACTGGAAACGCTAACAACCAATTTGGCTCAGGCCAAGTGGAGCATACTTATGCACAAATATATACCCAAATTAACGATATTACTGGTGGGTCAGAAGATGCTACATTACAACTTCAAGCAATTAAGGCTGGCACTGAAACAGGCAGGGTGTCTATCGCAGCGGATTCCGTTACTTTGAATGCTAACCTTGTGGATTCGGACTTTGTTGTGAATGGTTCGGGTGGTGGTGCGCCAAATTTAATCAAGGCCGACGCTGCACTTGCTAGGGTAGGTATTCGAACGAGCAGCCCCATAGCAACCTTAGACATTGGTTCGGGTCATACATTCAGAAACACAAGACTACTTACTGTGGGACTAACCAGCGCCACAACACTAACAGAAGCGGACCATGCCGGTCGCTATGTCTTTGTCACAGGAAGCGGGACAGTCATTACTCTCCCCGACAATCAAGGTGCAGGTGTTCATTTCAGTCTACTCAGCAATGACGGTAATGGTTTTACACTACGAACGGGTTCGAACAGTAGCAGTGGTGATAACATGAATGGCGCACAAACCGATATCACTGTTGCTGCTAGAAAGGGAGTAACCTGTATCTCAACGGGAACTGATTATGTCGTCATAGGTGCGTGAGCATGTATCTAGCATTAGTAGGAACATGCCAACAAGGTGCTGGTCCTGCGGCTTTGTCCCTATCAGCGTCTCCAACTAATGAGGGTGGTGACTCGCTCATCATAGACAGTGGGGCAGGACAGGTTACAGGTGGCGGAGAAATAGACTTTACGGCATCGGCAAGCGGGGGAGATGGTAGTTACTCCTATGCGTGGACGTTGATTTCTGAAGAAGACCCCACAAACTCATACAGCATAAACATGGGAACAGTCAATGCTGCGAGATGGAATTCAGCAGTAGTAACTACAACATTCAGTGGACCCGCCGGGCCCGGAAACGACCCTCCACCACCAGTTGGTATTGTAGCCAGATGCACAGTAACCGATGGAAATAGCGACACGGCCACAGCAAACGTAAACTTGACAGTCGAAGTTGTATGATGAACTCTTAAGTATGGGCTGAAAGGCTTAGAGAGCATGGAAGAGGTCAAATCCACCAAAGAAGCCAGCGAAGAAACACTCGATTCTCTTAGTATCCTACTAGCGAAGCCCGAGATGAATGAAAAAATCACTTTAACGCTCACTCGGGGCGAACTAACCGTCATTAATGCGTTCATTAAGTCACACCTACAAACTAAAGGATACGAGATGATTTTCTTTGCTCACAACTTGTTTAATTCTCTTGATACTGTACTTGGGGCCAAAGAAACAAAGGAGGCGTTTGAATGAGCGAGCAAGTCAACAACTCAAAAAGTCAAGTAGGAGCAACCGCTAGAGAAGTCTGTATTCACATCGCAAGAGAACTATCTACATTAGTAAAACATACATTAGGACCTAATGGTCTAGATAATATGTTAGTAGATACAGCAGGAGACTCAGTTATCACTAACGACGGTGCCACAATCATTAAGCAGTCAGCCATTGACCACGCAGTGGCTAAGGTTATCATGCAAGTTGCCAAGACACAGGAAGAACTGTGCTACGACGGAACGACTTCCTCCCTTGTCCTCACAGGAGAGATGATGGAACTGGCCGCTGGACTACTCAAGAACAAAGTCCACCCAACCAAGATTGCACTAGGTTTCCAGATTGCAGCACTAAAGGCAGAGGAGTTCCTCCTCGACATGGGAGCAGAAGCAGACGAAGAGATGCTCAACCTTGTTGCACAGACTGCTATGACTGGTAAGTCCGCAGAAGCAGACAAAGAACACTTGGCAGAAATCTGCGTCGAGGTAGCAATGGCTGCACCGATTGAAGACATTAACATCGTTCAACGACCTAACGGAAAGGTGCAAGAGTCTACTGCTATCGCAGGACTATTGATTGACGGAGAGAAACTCGACCATGTGATGCCCGATGCGGTAGAGAACCCGAAGATTGGTTTGATTGCAGCAGACATTGACATACCAGACTACGCACAACAACTCAATGTTCAACTGAACGACAACTCTGGCGTAAAGGAGTTTATCGACTCACGAAATGCACAACTGGTTGAAATCGCTGAGCGTCTTAAGGAGACAGGAATGAATGTTCTCTTCTGTTCAAGGGAACTCCACCCAGCCATCATCGAGCACCTAGCATCGAACAACATCTACGCAGTTAGAAGAGTTCGACGCAGCGACATGGAAGCATTAGCCAATGCCACCGAAGCGAGAATCGTAATGAACATCGACACCTTCTCCCCTAAAGACTTAGGAACCTCAGCATTATTGGAAGAAGTAAACATTGGTGAACGACCAATGATTAAAATCACAGGCACACCAAACGAGTCCACGGTTTCAGTTCTCGTTAGAGCACCAACGCACCATGTAGTCGAAGAAATCAAGCGAGCCTTTGACGACGCCATTGGTGTTGTTTCTATTGCTCACGAAGACCAAAGTGTTGTCCCGGGAGGAGGAGCGCCATACATGCAACTCTCTACTAAACTAAAGGAATACGCAGCAACCGTCGGAGGGCGTGAACAAATGGCAGTCGAAGCATTTGCTAACGCACTAGAAGTAATCCCTAAGACTCTCGCAGCAAACTCTGGGCTAGACCCAATCGATGCAATGATTGCTCTTCGCAAAGCACACTCAGCAGAAGACGGCTGGCAGTACGGAGTTAACGTCAACGACGGTTCCGCATCTAACATGCTAGAAGAAAGGGTCGTTGAACCAAAGCGCGTCGTGGCTCAAGCAATCAGAAGCGCAGCAGACATTTCAGCCCAGTTGATTAGAATTGAACTAATCACCACAGCAAAAGCACTTTCGGAGATAGGTGACGATGACTTCCAGTTCTGATTTACAAGACGCAATTAGAGCACTATTAAAGTGCAACTTTCCATTCGTCCTTATGGTTGAAAGAGAAGTAGGAAAACTATCTTACTACAGCAACAACCAAGGCGATGAACTGTTCATAGTGAACCAAGAGGAGGATTAAATATGCCAATAGCACCACCAAATAGCCCACTACTCGACTTAATGTATAACAATGGCTCCGTAATAGGAGACACAGTATCAAAATCTGACATGATGGACATACAGAGAGAACAAGAAGCAAGACTCTTGGGTACATTCTTTATCCAAGCAATCTTCTTGTCGCTAGCGATTATGCTTTACGCAACATGGGACTGGAGCCAGTTTGGTCAACCTTGGGAAGCAGCGTTGTTTTATGGACTACTTTCGTTCTCCCTACAAGCGGCCTTGTACTTCAGTTACCGAACAATGTTCGAAGACTCGACTAACTACCGTAAGGAACTCAAGCGAATGAAGAACAAGCAAAAGCGCTCGATGGCCCAGATGAGTTTCGAGATGCGAAAACTGCAAACAGAAGGGCTTCTACAGAATCAAATGGCACAGTATAAGGCTCAAATGGCCATGGCAGAAGCAGACGGAGTAATAAGCCCCGCAGAACAAACCATTCTAAACCAACAACAGTATCAAATACAGCAAACTGCTCAAGCAGGAGGTCTCCAGAATATGGACATCGAAGAACTCGCTAGGCAACTAGGCATAGACCGATTTAGACTCGGGCCAATCCCTATCGGACCAAAGTTGACTATTGCCCAACAACCCACCAGAAATGTAACAATGAGACCACTAGAGCCGTTGGACCAATCAAATAAACTAGACCTTAGCCCAAGTAATGAAAACAGTGCAGAAGCAAAGGCACAGAAAGCACTACAGTGAGAGCAGGGAACAAGTATGCCGACTAATTCGACCACAGTTAGTTCACTACTTTGCTCGAAGTGCGAAACACCGGTAGCAACTTTTTACATCCCATGCCCGTCGTGTGGTTACTATGAGAGCACACCACCTTGAGGTAATAACATGGGAGTAATTTTCAAAGACCTAGGCGACGACCAACAGGAAGCCATGATGCAAACGACTTATGTCGGCATGACTTGGCAAATGAGATACATGCGAATTAGGTACGCATTTTGGGGAGGAGTATCAACCGTGTCAGGCATGACCCTAACTGCTTTAGCGGATTATGCGATAGTTAAGTGGACTTCTTACTCAGGAATCATAGGGTGGCTCTTACAATGAGTGGAGAGATAGTACTCGGTCACGCCCTATGGCAAATAATGTTTCATGGTTCCACATTCGTACCAGTCCATGTCGGAGTCTATGGGGCATCAGAAACTGGCAAAACTACGCTAGATATGCAATTGACAACTAAGGGAGAGATACGACCCCTCGGAGAACAAGACCGAACTCACCACAAAAAGAGTTGGCTCGGGAGGGAAAGAATGCCCGAAGCAACAAGAAAGAGAGTAAAGAGTGACGGAATCAAGTCAAGGACCATTATTTCTAGAGATGTTGGTGGCCACGCCGAGTATCACAGTATGTGGCTCAGAGATATGATTGAGCGTAATGTCAAAACAGTCGTGGTTGTAGTAGACCATAGACACCTCAAAGACAATAGAAATACAGACAACCAAGTTGCACTCGGATACTTGGTAGAAGCACTATCAAACAAGACGGTCCCAAAAGGATTATCCATAAGGGCTAGACTAAGAGCAAAGAGATATACACCCAATAGGATTATACTACTAGCGAATAAAGCAGACCAGTGGATGGAAGACGAAGACTTCTTCATGTGGGAGCGCGGATTAATCGCAAGACACTCCATTTTCGACGTTTTTCGGAACACTTTATACCAATTACAAGGTATGCAGATACCAGTGCACTTGGGAGCAGTTAGTGCGAGATACGGTTGGAATGTTGAAGGGGCAGTACTCAAGGGGATGAAAATATGACTAAGGAGAAATCAAAACGAACGCCAGACATTTGCGTAACAGCACTTCACGTAGGAGACCAATTAGAGGGAATCAGTCAAGGACACTTCTGGGCTCAAGCCCATGTCCCAGACGCGATGTTCGTGAAAAAGTTTGGTTTTGATGGCCACGACTGGGGGCCTCTTGGCAAAGGAAATCCCAAAGAATACACCTTATTCTGGTATCCTAAAACATTAAAGTCGGCTATGGAGTTAATGCAACTCGGGCACAAGGCTCGACTCAATGTGAAGTTAAGAGTTACGCACTATGACAGAAAGGGGTATTTGTGATGACTAACGATTTTCAACAAGAACGACTTGCTCAAATGATGGCCCAGATGCCTCAGCACAAGGGAGCAGACTACGACGATGTAGTGGCAACGGTTGACTTCACAGTCTCTGACCACCCTAACCCAAAGAAGGCCCGCAAAAAGAACATCAAAAAGGCAATCAAGGCTCTAAGGCCAATGAAAAGACCCCTATGGGTATTTGGTTACCGAAGAAGCAAGGGCCACCAGTGTGTCTGTGACGGAACTAACTGCACAGGGGCAGACTATGGAGACTTATTCGACCAATACCACCGAGACCCATACACCATGAAAATAGCACCGTTTCAGCCTTGGACGGGGGTTCTGCCGGGTAAAGGAAAGAAACTGACAGGAACATACTGCCCTCAGCACCTAATGCTATACCACAACCTGATGGAATGGCTAGAACAGGAAGAAGCAGAGGCAGACCCCGGCTTCTTTAGTCGAATGGCGAAGAGAGGCATCGCATTTGTACCAGTTAAGAGAGCAGAAAAGAAGCCAGAGCACCCACTTATTGTTAAGTGGACTCCGGTGTTTATTGAAGCACAACGAGACGGAATACAGATTCAACACTACAAGAATCCACTAACAGGAGAAAACGACATCACTACATTGGTATTCGACAATCGAGTACTTCAAGCAACTGCTCCAACAGGAACTAAACTTTCAACAATGGATATGGCAGCATATCACCAAGTCATCGAACAGATGAGCAAGCAATAGGCATAAAACATAGAACACAGTGGGATAGACATGGCATGGGGATTTGGCAACAACGGAAACCAGACATCACTTACACCTCCGGGCGTAGGTGGAATTAACGCAGACCAGATGAATATGTTTGCAAATGCAGCAAATCAGTCTGGACTAACGGATATGGCAAGGCAGCAAGTAGACACAATGACAAACGGAATGAAGAACGAAGACCAAGTTCAGATGCTATACCAACTTATGGCGCTTCACCCAAATGAAGTTGCACTCTTCTTCCTCGAATACCCCTCGTTCATGACCGAATTATCTAACTTGATTGGACTAATCATGCGTAAAGAACTCTACGCATGGTTCTCTGGTGGGGCAATGAATGCAACCGTTAACGCAGAAAAGGCTGCCTCACTAGGTTACTCAACTATCACCCAAGAGAACATCGACGCACAAGTCGCAAAGGTGGTTCCAACACAACAGATGCAAGCAGCAGTATCACAAGCAGACATGCAAGCAATGCAGATGATGAACGGCCACCAGCAACAGATGATGATGGGTAACATGCAGCAACAACAGATGATGCAACAACAGATGATGCAACAACAGATGATGGGTCAGGCTCCTCAGCGCCCCGGCATTGGTTCGGCACTAGGTGGCTTCGGTTCAAGTCTAATTAGAGGCAGTTTAGGATTGCCTCCAGCGCAACAAATGCAGCAAGCACCTTATCAGCAAGGAATGTATCCGCCTCAATAAGCGAGGTGGTTAATTGCAGCCGATAGTACCCAAAGGATACGACATTAATCAGTTTCCTCCGGCACTAAGCCCTGCTCAAATAGCCATTGTTGACGAAATAAAGGCTGGCAGCAGTAAATCGGACACCATTGGTCGCTACCAAACTCTGGTACTAGAAATACTGAACAAACACAAAGCATTTTTCATTCCGCACTTCGGAACAAACATGTTGGCAGGAATCATGGAAACGTACTTCCCTTCAGGCCACTCAGTCAAAGAAGGAGGAGGAGCAGGAAACTCTTTGGGGATTGCACAAGAAATAATGGCTTACAAAAACCCGGCACCAGAACAAGGAGGGGTTACTCTAGGAGTAGTCATCGCATTACTCAATGCGATTCTCCAGATGCCGAAGATTGAGTCGGGAACTTCAAGCAGCCAAATTCCGATTCACAATAACATAAAGGATGCAGTGTTTGAGTTAAGCGTAAGACCAACTAGAGATGCAATAGTCGCACTAAAAAGCGTACCAAGTGGGGCAAAGAAGTCGACCGGAGAGGTCTTACTTATAGGAAACACAAAACCATCCGAGTACATAAACACAAATCTGTTCAACTCAACAAAATATCACTACACTAGACCCGTCGGAAACTTGCTGAAAGCCTTTATGTGGCAAAAGTCTCACAGCGATAAGTTCCTCGTTTTACCGACAGGAGTATTGCAGTACTACGAAAAGGCTTACAAGGGAACCGCAAAGGATTTTTGGAGTTTTCATAGCAAACATCGACTAGGTGTAGAGGTTGACGCCGCTTTCGGAAAAGAGAACTATGTAGTAAAGGTTTTTTCAGTAGACCCAGTAACGGGTGCACCAACAAGCACAGGCCGATACGCAGTAGGCTTGGCTCCCATCTCCGACTATCAAGGTAATTCAGGATTCCTGCTAAGTAAAGTAAAGAAAAGTCTGTTCCCAGAAATGTACTTGCTTTCTGAAGGTGTCGTTGCCGGAACTAATCAACGCCAAGACTACTACAAGGACCAACTCTTGAATGCCAAAAATATGTTCGAAGGAATACCTGATAAGGCAAAGACTCCTATTGCTACCATCGTCGAACAGAGTTACTCTTATTCGTACCAACAAGGAGTGGCCCCGCCAGCAGCACCGGGTTCAACTACCACTAAACCAGTTAACGGGCTGAGGATATACTTGCAGCCAACAGGAATAGAAGAGGCAATGAAGAGAATACTAGACATCTCTCACACAAAAGGCAACGCGATTGAAAAATGGTTTGTTAATGACTTAACAAGGGCTAGACAGGGAGCGGAGACTGGGACCAAATACAAATACACCGTTTCTGCCGACACAAATCAATGGGCAGCAATCAATAAGAGATACACTAATACAGTAAAGGTAGTATATGCTCTAATGGATAATCCTAACTTACTTAGTGAGGGATTGAATGGAAAAACTTTGATGACCACCATGAATAGCCCTTCGTATACATTGCACAAGATGGCCATGTGGGGACAGGGACACTGGTTAGTTAACGAACCAACTCCACTCTACTCTCAATATGTGATGGACGCACTCAAAGTTTTCAGATATGCAGGGTGGCCCGAAGCAGCGCCGCAAGAAATCTTCTCC